>JACCDH010152995.1_pt1 | contig 17820 bp, 15 predicted proteins | sample 7442481 | NCBI WGS metagenome assembly JACCDH01 (sample SAMN15323433, study PRJNA562643) | freshwater metagenome | isolation source: river surface water | place: USA:Blue River Watershed | collected 2017-08-15
AAAAGGTCTGAAAATTCTCTCCTATCAATAGATAGTGTAATTACTATAATTTCTTTGATTAGGACTTTTGCAAAATCAATTCTTTTCTTTTTGTTGGTAAGTCCATATGCAATTGCATCGACTATTCCTTTTGATATTTCTTTTCTATGTGTTTCAAAAATATCTGCAGGGTCGTTTGCAGTGATTTCAATTGGATTGTATTTTTTTCTTACTGACATTTGTCTAATATAAGAAAAATATTTTACTTCTCCAAATTTTCTACATTAAAACTTTTGAATACTTTGGTAGGAATTTTTTTGTATCCTGTGTTAGATGTTGTTAAGATACAATTTCTAAATTCTTCCCAATCAATCATATAAGAATTATCCAACATACCTCCTGTTTTTGACTTAACTACTTCATTAAGTGCATTAATAGTGTATATTGAATTTGATTGTTTCTTCCTATGTACAAGAATAGTTTTCCAATCAGACGGAATTGCTACTGAACCTTTTTCAACATTAAAGGTTATATAACATTCTTCAACTTTAGATTTATTTTCCAATACGAATACATTTGGATTAACTAATGTATAGTTTCCCATTATAAAATCTATGGATTTATCCAATTCTTCCTTTGTCGTAAAAAGGCAAAGTAGTTGTGTATTCATTATGATAATTTGTATTCTTTAGCTTTTAATGCTACCTGTGTTAATGCTTTATTCTTTGCACCTTCAGGTAAAATTTCATTCAATCTCTTAATTCTATCTATAACCTCCAATCTAGTTTGTTTGTCCGACATATCTAAATCTTCAAAATCATTTAACAATTCTTTACTCATAGAAGTTACAACATCAATTCTATCATTTGGGTCTTTCCACTTTTTGAAATCAGTTGTTCCATTTTTAAATGCCAATCCACCAAAACGAGATTGTGGCATTTCAAATGTAGGTGCAGAACCAATACCTCTTGTTCTAACTCTAGCTTCGAAAATTGGAATAATACTACCACCACCAATATCAATACCAACAGACATTACACCACCTTTATCGGTAACTTTAATTTGTGAGTTAATCTTATCGTTTAATTGGTCTTTTAATTTAGCTTTTTTTGCAGGGTCTTTTTCATTTTCATACATCCCCATTTCCTTTCCTATACCCAACAAACTAACTAAGTTTTCTTTTTTCATTTCGATTGCAGGTTCTTCACCATATACAACCATCAATCTATCTAAATGTTTATTTTCTGGAAAAAGAATATCGTCAATGTGTGTTTCTTTTCTTACAATTTCATCAACTACATGTTTATTTGCAGGGTTAGTAAATTGTTCTTTAATAGCAACAGTCATTTCCTTATCCAATCCTCTTACATTTTTATAAATTTCTTTTATTTTTGGATTAGATGAAGTTTTGGCCATATCTGCCAAAATTTTAATATTGTCACCCTTTGTTACATCCGATAATATACTTTCTGCAAATTCTCCAAATGTAAGTTTTGATAATGGTTTTCCTGTAAGTTTTTCTATACTTTGTAATCTATTTGATAATCCTTTTGCACCAAATCTGCCTTCTGGATTTTTCTTCAAATCGTTGAAATCTTGTTGGAAATCTTCTATTGTTTTTGAATTCGTTGCTAATTTTGTCAATTTGCTTAATTCCTGAGTTCTTCTATCCTTATAATCATTTAATGTAGGTAGGTTTTGCATACCTTTTGATGCCAAATCGTTCATCATATCACCCATACCACCACTAAATACAAATACACTCAAATCTTTTTTCAAAGACAATCCTAATCTACTACCATCTTTCAATTGCATGAAACAATCCGATGATGTTCCATGTCCCTCACTACCTACAACAGCTCTACCTTCATCGGTATCCCAGGTAAATTCTTTAATATTTTTGAAATTGATATTTTCTTGGATATATGAAAGAGTACTAACTGCAGAGTCTACCCATGCATCATCTAATAAAGTATCCGATTTACCAGCAATTTTTCTTAAATCTTTTTCTATTTCACCAATTGCTTTATCAAAAGAAACTCCTTTGTTAATCATTTCGGTTAATTTCTTACCACCATATACAACTGCACATTCTCCAGCTCTACTTGCAGCAGTTCCTGCACCAACTCCCAATTTAACTCCAGATTTTTTTGCTCTTTCTTTATCTGCAAGTTCTTGTGATTTGGTTTTACTCAATGCTTTGATTACCTTATCAGTATCTTTTTGCATTAATTCTTTAACCTTTTTAGGGTCAGTTACCTTTTGACCAGGTTTTACATATGGGTTAGTAGTAGAAATATTATCGGACTCACCATCTTCCATATCAGATGAAGCCGGTAATGGTTTTTCTTTTTTAGGTTTAGCAGGTTTTTCTTTAACAGGTTTGTCAGGGAATACTTTTGCACCAGGGCCTTTAACACCAAATGCATTAGTTGGTTGTTCTGGTTCTTCATCTGGTTGTTTTGCAGTTTCCATATCACCATACTTACCTTTGTTTGCATTTAAAAATGCTTCAAGGTCTCCCATTGCAGCTTGATGAGCTTTATCATTTTCTTTACCGTTGTATCCATATTGAATTGCAGTAGAAAATGTTACTTCCGTTCCTTTATCATTCTTATACTTCTTACCTTTGTAAAATTCAATAGCAGCTTGTAATCCTGCATCCACTTTAGGTGCCTCATTTAAAGACACTTCATTTATATAAGAAAAATATACTCTTGCCTTTTGAGCAATTTCATTTGCATTATCTACACCATTTTCTTTTAGTATTTCGACTAATGTATTTATATGACTTTCTTTTGTCAAATTCACAATACCTTCAGGCACTCTATAACTTAATTCTAATAAAATTTCTTCGAAATTCATTTTTATTTACTTTTTGGATGAAATTGTAATTCTTTATTTGCAGTCATTTTTAAAAACTGCTTCATTGGCCATCTTAATGTTTTGTTAGGATATTTTTCATAACTAACCAACATGTGATTATCCTGATATCCTTTAACTATTATTTCATTACCTGTTTCTTTATGCGTAAATCCACTTCCTACCGGTAATAATTGTGGTACTTTATTTAAAACACTATCACCACCTTCAAATGGTTCTCCTTCAGGTTCCTCATTAGACGATATCTTTACCTGTGATGAAGGACTAAAGTGTTTTGCATAATCTTCAGCATCTTCTTTAGATTTAAATGTATTAGCTATTTGAGTTTTTCCCTTATCATCAACATAAGTTACTTTAAATCCAGATTCTTTATCGTTTGCAAGAGCATCTTGTGCATTTTTTTCTGCATCATTACTAAATACAGATGTTCCTTTTATATCTTTAGAATTCAATGCAGCTCTTCCTGCAGTAGTTTTTCTACCTGCAACCGTTACTTCCGTATCTGGTCTTAATTTGTGGATTTTATTATACTGGTCGAATGCTCTTTGATTTGGGAAGTCAATTTCCTGTAATGGCATTAAATCTACTAATCTCATTTATATATAATTTTACGATTATAAATATAAGTTTTTATTAGATTACATTCAAATCGTCATAATTTTCACCCTCTTCAATTTTGACCGGAAAACCACCTCTCTCCATTATGTCGGTTACGGATTTTATAATTTGGTCTCTTTCCACCGGATGGGTGTCTATAAGAAAGGCATCATAAGTATATAAAACCATTTTTGACATTTTCCCCATCAAAAACTCCAACACTTCACCAATCTTCATATAATTGATTTCAGTTTCCAAAGATTGTAGTAAATAGTTGAATACCTTTTGTTCAGTTACACCTTCTATTCGTTGGAAAGGTATTTCTCTTTTGTATAAGAGTGTCGTTAATTTTCCCGAAATGACGAACGATTGGTATAATTTTTGAATATATTCATCTACCTTTTGAAAGAACTCAATGTTACGAGCATTGTCGTCTAATCCCCCATACAAATAAGTAAAGGTTATTTTCTTTGCAGTTTCAACATCACAACCATACATCTCCGCAAGGTGTTGGTGGGCCGTCATACCCTTTGGAAACTCATATCCCACCATCTTGCCAATCAAACGGATATGATATGATTCAAAGTCAAATTGTAGCAGAGTTCCTTTTGGGTGACGACTAACAATCATTGACCTTGTACCATCCGACTTATTTAATGCAGACCAATTTACCCCCAAATGTCTATTGGATGGTCTGCCGGTTATTGTATATGGATTATATTGTGTGTAAACGATTCCACCTTTACGGATGTATGCGGGATTGAATGCAAAACTATCAATAAATTTTTCTTCTACGACTTTTACCCCAGCCCCTTCCAACTTTCCCAATGTGTTGATTGCTGATGTATATTTTCTATACCATTCTTTTGTTTCTGATATTGTTGGGATTGTTTTTAAGACTTCGTACCACTTCATTAAAGGTATACAATCATTCAACTCCTTAAAGTCGTTTCTATACCCCCTATAAACCGATTCTACGACCTCATTAAAGATAAATGGTTTCCCATACTCTTCAAAATAAACCCACTCATAATCCAATCCTTGTGTGTTTAAATACCTATTGTCTAAAACTAATGTATTGACATGGACTAATTTGGATATGTCGAATTTATCTAACTTCTTTGCATCTATGTGATTAAAATTGATTATACCATCTTCACCATTCATTTGTCTAAAATATACAAAAGACAAACGACTTCCTAATGGATGTGCTCTATGAGAACTCCACACAGGAATTATAAGGTCAATATTTACATTTCCACCCAAAAAAGAAAGTAGGGTAGACTTATCTTCAATTAGATTCATCATACCCTACTAATATACTAAAAAAATTTGAGATTACAAAATCTATTATCCCCAATGTTTTTCTCTTAATTCGTAAATATCAATTGGTTCTCTCTTCATTTGATTACCTGGTCTAAAATATGCACCCTTCTTTAAATATCCACCTAAGAAATTTCTTCTCATTCTTGTGGTGTCTTTATTAGGGTCAGAACCATGTACAACATGTGAGTGTAATAATGCTACTTGTCCTTTTTTCAAATAACCTTCTACCTTACGGAAATCATGTCCTTCAGGCATTACACAACTGATACCTCTCTCACTTCTCCAGTTTGATGTATTTGTTGCTTTTCTTTCTTCGTTATCTTCAACTGGTAAAACAGGTAATCTATGAGAACCCTCATAGTTCCATACTGCTCCGTTTTCAGGGTCGTGATTATCTAATGCTAATGCAGTATTGATAATTTCATTGTGACCACATCCTGTATAGAATGCATTTTGGTGTTGGTCACGTCCCAATTCACCTTTTGGTTTAAAATATGCCCAAGTTTGCATTCCAACTACATCTCCTTCCATTAAAAATTCCATTGCTTCAATCAACTTTGGATGTGCAAACAATTTTTCTAATTTATCAGACAATTTGTGTGGATACATAAATGGTTCAAATTCCTGCCATTTTTCAGGTTCTGCTGCATTTCTTTCCAATCTTAATCGGTCTAATTCTGCATTAATTTCATCAACTTCTGATTCGGTAAGTAATTCTAATACTGTCCAACCTCTATATCTCCAATCAAATGTCATTTGTTGGATTTCTTCCGTTGTAAGATGTTTAAATTTTGACATAACTTTATTTTGTTTATAATTAAATATACTAAAAATTATTTATAATACCAAATTATCCTTTATAAAATTGTAATAGATTTGGTAAATATAATCCTATATTTTTCAATTTTGTAGATGTTCTACTTATAGATGATTTATTTGCATTGATTACACCTTTGTCATCAATATTTCCAATTGAATCATAAGTTGGATTTTTTGGGCCGGTTATTCTCCATTTTAATTCATCCGTTTTCCAATGTAAATTATTTCTATATAGATTGTATTCATTTTCATCTATTTCAAATATATGCCCATTTTCATCATTTACTTTTTGAATAAAATATCTTACTATAAATCCAACACTATAATCATCTTCCGATGGAGTTGGTACAATTGTCTTTGGATATTTTATATCAAATAAACTTAAATTATTTACAACATCTTTATACATAGTATTTATGAATTATATTTATAAACCCAATCGGCTTCAATGGTTGTAATCCAACCATTTTGATTATCTAATGTGTGTTGAATATTACCAATTCTAAACTCACCTATTTTGTTTCGCATTTCAGGAACACCATCGATTTCAAATGTTTCACCAATATTAAATCCTGATAATCCATCCAATTTAAAACTTATACTAATATTAGTTAGAACCTGTGTATCTTTATTAAATTGAGTATCGTCATTTAATAATTTTGTATATAAAAAATTGGTATTAGTTATTGCAAGTGTTCTTATACTATCTTTGTCGTTTGGATTTAGTTTATAATTTATAAGATTATCTTTTTCCGAAATTGTTAAATCCGCATCGGCGGTATATGGATTTGCACCTTCAACTGGACTATCATATACAGAAAATTCTCCAGTTGGTGGTAATAGTTTTTCATATTGTATTTGATTTATACTATACAATCCATCTATTGTAGCATGATTTGCATAAGAACTTAAACCATATATTCTATCTCTATAATCAATCGAAGTAGATTTACCTTCAAATCTATATTTTGATACAAATGCATTTGCATTTTGAATTGCAATTGCTGCAGTATTTGAATCCATATTAAATGTAAAATCAAAACTTCTTACAATTGAATTTATACTTAATGGATTAAATCTATAATCAGCTCTTGCAGCATCTTTTTGAACAGGAGTTTTATTTATTTCAGAAAATAATTTGAAATCAATAATCGTTGCTAAACTATTTTCGTATATGTTTCCGTATCCTAATTTAAAAATACCAAACCCTCTATCATTTATAAGTTCTAATATTTGTGTAAGAAAATCAATTCTATTATATGATTGATACCAAGCAGTAATAACTCTGTTATAGTCTACAAAAATATTTAAAGCATTTCCAATTACAAATGGTTCTTTTAAATTTATTGTTTGATTTCCGGATGGGTGTAAAAATTCAACAGATTCCGTCACTACAATTGATTTATCATTGATAGATGCATCTATTGTCTTTGATGTGTCCACATTCAATATTCCTTTTTCATCGACAAAATATTTTGGAAATATTTTATTTGGAAATAATACTGCATCATCTTGTGCAGTTATAAACTTATGAATTTTAATTGGAATTATTTCATCATAATTACCACCACCTATTTTGAATATTTTATTATCTCCCGAATTAGGAAATTTCAATTTAAAATCCGGATTACTTCCACCTTTTGTTAAAAAATTATTTAACATTACACCCATTATAAATCTTAAAGAAACATATGGTGTAGATGATACAACATTATCTTCGGTTGAATTTGTTGTTTTATTAAAATTAAAAAATTCTTTTTCGTATTGTTTTTCATCCAATTGTAACAATGCATTTAAATCCATACCAGGCATATCATTTGCAATATTATACATTATTTCTTTGAATAATGATAAGTTATTCTTTTTTGGTATGTTAAGTATACCAAATCCAGTATTAATTGTCAATGGCATTTGATAGTTTATTTCATTTCCCTGTATATAACTTGCCATTACTGAGAAAGTACCATCATCATTTATTTTATAATTGTAATCATATAATATTCCTGCAAATCTATCGTAACTTCCCTTTGATTTTCTACAATCTTCTAAATACTCTGCAAATTCAGTACCAGTTGGTATTTGGTATTTTAAAAAATCTTTTATGAATTTACCATAATCAGATTTTGTTGCAATGATTTTTTCATTTTGAATTTCATTTATATGAGAATTATCACCAAATTCAATTAAAACATGCATACCCATTTGTAAAAAAAATTGTTCTACAATTTCTAACTGATGTAAAGAAAAACATCTGATGTTTACCATTGCCATCTTTCTGGTCATTGCTGTTCCATCTGCTTTAATATCCAAACTTTCAATAATTACAGGAGATATCTTTCTTCCAGATTCAGTTTGACATTCTATTGGTTTTCCATCAAAATCATAACCAACTATGGTTTTCCCAACATTATAGTTTATTTTAGGGTCAACATGATTTGTTATGATGCATCCTCTATATTCTGGTTTTGAATCCGGATTTGATAAAATTTCACCAACTTGTTGTTTAATTTCAGTAACCGATGCACCTGGTTTTGATTTTACAAGTTTTGCAGCAGATGACATAATAACAAAAGGCATTTTAGAATTACTACTATTTCTATTACTTTGCCTTTGTTTTAAAATATCAACCAACCATGTTTTTAAAGGAAATCTATAATTCATATAACCTATTTATTTATTTTTTCCAAATCAAAAATTATAGTCGAAATGTTTCCAGGTATCCTTAATTGTTTACCAACTTCTATATGGAGTGATGCATCGTTTAAATTGTTTGCAACCGATATTACCCACCATAAATTTTTATCACCATAATATTTGTTTGCCAATAAATCCAATCTATCACCTTGTGTGCTGATTATGTAAATATCATTATCCGTAGGTTTTATTTTTGGATAAATAGTGCTTTCCAAATATTGTTTTTTGGTTTCGTTTGTTGTTAATTTTTTTGAATATGTGTATCTACTTGCCATAATTTATTTTAACCTAGTGAACGAGCTTTTGTCCATTTTTCCATATCAGATTGCACCTCAGATGTCGTTGTTTCTTTAGCAGCAATTGGTTCATCCATATTATCCAATCTATATGTAATAGTTTTACCATCTTTTGCAATATCGGATGTTTCAATTATTTTCATATCCATACTAACATTAACAACGGTTGGATACACTATTGATTTGTCATTTACAAAATCAGGATTAGTGCTAGCCCATGAAATATTTTGTGGAACACCAATACTAACATTTGATACCAATACATTTAAATTATTATAATAATCACCCAGACTAAATTGAAGTATAGTTGGTGAAAACACTAATGGAGAACTTTTTTGATTACCCAATTGTATAGTTGCTAAATTTTTATCAGGAAATGCAAAACCTCTCAATATATTTAATTTATTTTTTATAACAGATTGTTGATTTATATTCAACCAGTATACATTAAAAGAAATTCTTAAATCTCTACTAACTCCCAAATATCTATAATTTTTAAATGGAGAACCAACATATTTAAATTCATTCCAATCTGCATTTACATTTTCCGATATTTCACCATTAAGTGCAGCTGGTAATACTAATCTATTTCCATCTTCCGATTTAAATGTTATATAGGTAACACCAGTCTTTGCATGTTTACTTATAAGTTCAGTATATGCCTTATTATCAAAAATTTCTGTTTTTAAAGCCGAATTTCTCATTTCGTTAAAAGAAGTTATTTTCATATCACTTCTTTTTTTCATTTTATCTGTGTAATATGAGAATTCCATATCATAAAGCCCTTCTGTGACTAATTCTAGTTGCTTCATGTATTCCGATGATATTAGTTCATTGTCGTATTGGAGTGAAAGAACATCCGTTGGTACTTTTGGTTTTTTTCTATTACCTGTTAATGCTTTATTTATTCCCTTTCGTATTGCATCAGTTGCAGCTTGTTGTGCTTTACCAATTACATTATTTGCTAAATCTTTTGCATTAGGGGGCCCTTTTAATAATCCAGTAAGGAAATTATCCTTCATAGGTGCTTTAGAAATCAAATAATCCGTATCTGGTTCTACTGCATATTTTAATGCAGTGTGGTCACCATTTACAGGCTGTGTTCCTTTTGAAACAGGTGCTGAATTTTTATCTTTAAATATTGTATCTGAAGGTCTGTTTGCAGAACCTCCCAAAAGATTTCCTAAATTTAATCCTAATCCCTTTGGTTTATCTGGGTCATTATATCTTGCACCTCTAACAGCTGCAGTTCTAGCTATATCAATACTTCCAGCACTTTCTATTCTAGGTAAGTCCACACCATAAGCTGCAGGTAAATTTCTAACTAATTTTAATAAAGGCCTATTTTTATTTGTTTCGGAATTGAGAATATTTTCCTGTTTTGCAGGTTTTTCTACAAAAGGAACATTATAATCTTTACCTGTAAATAAATCTTTAATAGATTTTGCCATTTAATACACTATTTAGTATAAATATTTGATTTAATTATTTATACCAACCTAAACTTTGTCTTAAAGTCGTTTGTTTAACTTGACCTCTTGTATTTTGTTGGTGTCTTATTAATGAATTTGATATATCCTTACCATCCATTACCATTTGAACCACCGCCGGTGTCGCTTGATATCTAGCAATATCTATTATTAATAATTCTATATTTTTTACAGCCGTAAGTAATTGGGTGGTACTATCTAATGATTCTTGTACTTGTTGTGTTTGTTCAGCAACTTTTGGTTTTCCTACACCTGTAAGACTATCTGCAATCTTACTACCACCAAAATATCCCGCCGTTCCTACTCCCAATCCAAGAACACCAGCTGTTAATGGTGCAAAAGGGCCTGTTGCTGCAGCTATTGAAGCTATTGCAGGTGATAACGCACTTGTTAATGCCCATGCTCCTGCCATTCCACCACCAACTCCCGCTGCAGTTTGTCCTACCGATTGTTTTTGATTTGCCATTCTATCATATACATCTAATCCAGCACCTACAAATCCTAATCCCTTTCCTGCAAATTTTCCAATTTTACCAAGTTTTCCCATTTTTACGGCTTTGTCAACTGCAGCTCTTTCAGCTTTAGTTGCAAATTCTCCATTTGGTCTTTGAAGCATTGCATTTGGGCCAGTACCAGTCATCTTGTATCCTGCAAAATTATTACCTGCAGGTATTCCAGATGCAGTTGGTTTAGCACCACCAGGTTTAGTTGTTGGTGTTGTAGGTGGTGTTTTTCCTTTAAATAATGTACTTGCACCATATCCCAATGCTCCCAAAATAATCGGTAAAATTGTATTTAATAAAGAATTAGCTTTTTGTGAAGCTGCTAATAAATCATTAAGTCTATTTATAGCAAGTAAATATTCAGGATTTTTATTTAATCCAACAGCAAGTGTTTTTGCGAATTCTTCATCAATAATTGCTTTATCAAATCGTATTTGTGCAGCTTTAATCTGAAATCCAAGTTCTGCACCAGATACTCTTTGTAAAAAAGATTTATTTTCGGCATCCATTGTTCCTTTAAGTCCAATAGATGTTCCACCTTGAGCACGAGCTTGGAATTCATCAAGACCCATACCAAATATTTTAGAAAACTCATTTTCTGCAATCATACCACCCTTTCTAACAGCTTGTAATACTCCAGATTGTTGTATGTTTTGGTAAGCTTCTGCATATTTTCCTTGATATGCCAATGATTGTGCAACTGAAAAATCAACAGGTCTATTTAAAATATTACTCAATGCAATTTGAGACTGTAAACTTTCTTTGTAATTGATAATGCTTCCTCTAATGCCTTCTGCAAATCTAGGAAGATTACCACCCATTTGTCTAACCGAAATTGCTTGCTGTGCAAATGCTTGTGCATTTTGTATATTATATCTTAACATCTTTCCAGATGCTTCAGCCATATCTTGTAAAATAACTGCTGGGTTTAATTTTGCAATATCTGCCATTTTAGCAGATGTATAAACCATATTTAATGCAGTTTTTCCAGAAGAACCATCAACTCTCCTAAATGCCGCCATTATTTGTGCAACAGAACTTGTACTGATGCCCATTTGTTTAGAAAAAACTGCAGCTTGTGCACCTAATCCTTCTTTACTTCCAAAGAAATTTACATTTGCTCCGGATGCAATATCAGTTAATGCACTTGCAACCGATTCTGCACCCACTCCAGCCAATTGTAATTGTGATGCATTATATCTAACACTACCAATTCCTCTACCAAAAAATGCAGTTTTTGAAACTTTATTAAACTCATTGGCCAAATCTTTCATTTGGAAGGAAAAATCCTTAGTGGCTTCTGCCACATAAAACATCCCAGTACCATATTTTTTAGCTAAAGGGCCTCCAAATAATTTTGCATTTCTATTAAACTTAGCCTGTTCAATATTTACATTTCCTTGAGCTTCTGCTAATTGTGGTGCATAATAATTTGATACGGAATTAAGAAAAGTACTTAATGGTTTAATATATGCTCTCATTGAACTGGCCAAATCTGCCACCGCAACACCCAAAGCTATAAAACCTAATGACCTTTTTAATTTAGCAGTTGAACTTCCAGGTGTTTGTTTTTCATAATGTCTCGCTTCTATTAATTGATTTATTCCTTCACCACCAGGAAGTTGTCCAAATATAGCACTATTTACTGCACTACTCTCTCTTTGTTTTTCTTCAGACTTTACTAATCTTTCATATTCCATTTGGGCTGCTCCACTCAAACCTGCACCATATCCAAAACCTTTTAAAGATTTTTTTAATCCTCTCAATGATTTATCACTATCATCGATTTTATCTAATATCTCTTCCCAATTGTCATTTAATTCTGCAACATATTTATTATAATTCTTTTGATTTAATGACCCCCTGTTAACCTGTCTATTTAATTTATCAAAAGACGATGGCATGGTTTTTAGATACTCCGATGCTTCTATTAATGCATCTCGTTGGTCTTCTTCTAAGTTTACATTTTTCTTTAAGAATTTACCAATTCCACCAGTAGCTGCTTTAATTGCATCTACATTTTTATTTAATCTTTTTGTTTCATCAGATTGTTCACCATATCTTCTCGTAATACTTCTTTGAAATGCGTCTAATTCTGAAAAATTATCAGCTAAATTTTCCGATGCTTTTACTTGGTCTTCTAATGCTTTTGTGGCTTTTGATGCTTCTTTTGATAAACTTTTTAATTCCGCTTCTGCTTCTACAAGGTCTTTTTTTACTCTATCAATGCTTCTATTTACATCCTTCCATTGGTTTATTTGTTCATTTAAAGCACTTTTAGCACGAGAATCCCATTGACTAATTTCTTTTTTCTTAGCCATTAATTCATTATACAATTGTAATTGTTGTTTTATTTCATTTACAATCGCCTGTTGTTGCTTTAATTCTTCTTGTGGATTTGCCATTAGTATTTCTTCTTAAGAACCCTTTGAATATCTTTTGTATCAATACCTTGTTTACCCAATGTATGTTTCATTTGACGCAAAGAAGTATTTATTGAATCATCCCACTTTTGATACATTGCACCTAATTGTGGGTCTCTTTTTTTCATATTTTTAATAAAGTCTTGTTGTGTATTTTTATTTTTTGCTTTCAAATACAAATCGAAAACTTTATCAAACATCGATAATTCAACTAATCTCTTTTTAGACATAATAATACTTTATCTATAAATATTACTTTCTAATAGTTTTTGCCGGTGTAGATTTACCTTTGGCACTTTTATTTACCTTTTCGTAATTTTCTTTCTCTATATCTTTTGCTTTCAGTAATTGTGTAAAGTAAAACTCTCTCAATTTTGTAGGCATAAAGTATACATCATTCCAATTAAATCCACCATTTGAATGATAGACCATTTGAAATAACTTTTCATGTAAAACTACGGAATAGTTAGTCGGCAGGGTAAAAAAAGTCAACCCCAAACGGGATAGCAAGTGCCTCCGTCTCACCTGTTGATGGGTATGTGTAATTAAATGTAAAATTTAAATCAGGTGTAATAGATGCCATATATTTTCTCAATTCCTTAGAATCTCTTGCTAACAACTTATTACTAACAAAATCTGCAATTACTGATAAATCTCTACTACCATTAACTTCGGTAATGATTCTTCTATATCTAGCTGTAATTTCTGTTCCGTATTGTGAAACTTTACTAATTGCTTCTATATCTTTTTGAATTGCCAATTCATCACCATGTGTAAGTAATTTGAATTTAATAGGTGTGTTGGTTTGTGGTAAAACAAATTCATATTCATTGTTTCTATTCAATTTTGATTCATCTACTTCTTTAATTTCAATTTTAGATAAATCTACATTTATTTCAACTTCTTCACCAGTATATTTGTCTGTTATTACTATTGGATAATCTGCACCAAATGCTAACACTCTACTTGCAACCAATATTGCACTTTTATCACCAATCAATATATCATCTATTTTTACACCAGGTTCTACAACAATTGATTCTAATAATTTATCAATATGAATACCTTTACGGATTAAATTTGCCGAAGTAAGAATATCTTCTTCCTTTGCAGTTAATAACTTAATAGTAATTTCACCTTTAGACAATGGATGTCCTTCGGAATAACACAATCCTTTAGATGGTAAACTAATTACTTCCGTTGGGAATGGAAAATTTCTTTGTTGTTGAACTGGTTGAGGGTTTAATCCTCTTGATAATTGTGGGTCTAAATTTTGCTCCATAATATAACTTTGTTGTTTATTATATATATTGTGTTTTCAAAAAATAAAAAAGGGATACTTTGTGGGTATCCCTTTCTTTTATAATTTTAAAATATGATTAGTATTCTAAGATAGCTTGGTCGAAAGTCAATGTTAATTCGATTGAAACAGGGTCAGTTGCGTTACTCCAATCCATCTCACCAAAGTTTGCTTGTGAGATAAACGCACCTTGTAATGTCCATTGTTCAACTTTATCACCTACTGGCCCTAATGCGTAGAAAGTAATATCTTTCTTATAGAATGCAGCGTATCCATCTCTACCTGTGATAGATTCATGTGACAATCTAACCCAATCCATTACTGCTTGTGCTCCTGAAGGAACAATTGGGTCGTATAGTGTTACTGTGATATCATCCCAGTTTGACTTACCTTTAATCTTTCTCTTTACATTGATATGGTCTAATTCAACAATTTCCGATGTGAATGTAGGTCTTGCTGCTGTTTTTACCATATATGCAGGAATGTTAGTCCCAGTAAATTCCATATAGAATCTATTGGCTAACTTAGGTTCCCACTGTTTGTAAAAAATTTCGTTGTATGTTAAAACGTTTGGCATTTTTTTCTCTTTTACTTTATTTTATATAAATATCTGTTTTTTAAATTATCCTGCAAAAGTTGCACCTGTTGGTAAGATGTTGAAATCAATTTGAATGAATTCAGCTGTCTTAGTTGGTTGTAAGTAGATAGCTCCTTTTAAAATGTTTCTATCAACTACATCAGGAGTATTATTAGTATCATCCATTACAACTCTGAAAGCGTATAAACCTTGGTTTTGTTGAATACCTGTTAAATAAGGATTAACAATGTTTAAAAATGCTTGTCTTGTTGTAGATGTATTTTGTTCGAATACTAAGAATCTTGAAGTAGATGCGATATATTTTCTAACACTTAACAATAATCTTCTAACATTAATTCTGTCTAATGCAGATGGTTTATCTTGTAAAGTCTTTTGACCGAATACTACGATACCTTGACCTGGGAATTGAACGATTGGGTTAACTTTTGCTTCGTATAATGTATCTTTTTCAGATTGAGTTAATCTATTCAATACACTAACTGCTCCTGTTAAACCACCTCTATTCAAACCTGCTGGTGCGAACCATTCAGCTGCTACTCTATCGTTTGCTGCAAATACACCAGGTAATAATACCGAAGGTGGAACTGAAATCAACTTATTAGTGTTGATATCAATTGTCTTAACCCAAGGATAGTAAGTTGCTGCCATATTTGAATCAACTGCGTCAGACTGAGATGTTACTTGTGTAATAGTGTCATTTTGAGAAGTTGAATCCATAATATAGAAACAATCATTTCTTTCTTCTACCATATCCAAAACATCAGTTACTACTGCAGTGTGTAATCTTCTTACAACACCCGGAGTAACCACCATATTGATATCAAATTCGTCTGCGTTAGATAAAGCAGATACTAATTTACCATAAGCTACTGAACCGCTTGATGCAGATGTTGATAAATCAAAACCTTGTGAGTTACCTGCAGTTATATCAGCTCCTTTGTAGATTGGAGTTGCTGGATTAACCCCATCAAAACCTTCTTGGAATGCTACAACGAATTGAGCTTCAGAAGAACCAACTGTTAATGAACCACCATTTGATGCATCTAAACCAAATACTGTGTTTGCACCTGATGTTGCACCTACTGGAATAGGTCTTAAATAGATTGAGTTGTCTGTGTTACCATCTAAGTCAATACCACCATATACTGTTGCAGAAGAACTTACGAAAGTTACTGCGGGTATTTGAGAAGATAATTGAGTTGATGCAGATATTGGTAATTGATAAGCTGCATGTCCGAATGGAACTGCTTGAACTGGAGAGTTTTCGTTTAAGTTTACAATTCTAATATATTTTGAATTGTTTACCCAATCACCAGTTTCAGTTATTTTTCCATCAGATGCAATTGATAATTTTCTATCACCGATTACTCTACTAATATAGTTAGGAGAGTTAGGGTCTAAGTTTACATTAGAGAAAGTTTCTACTACTACTTTTTTCTTATTAGTATCGTCAAATTCTCTTACTACAACCGTGAATGTTCCGTAATCTGTTCCGTTTACTGAACCAGCTGCTTTAATATTTGTAATACCAATTTTGATTTTAGTGTTTGCTCTGTTTCCAGCACCTAAAGTTTCAAATTGGAATAAGTTAAATCTTTGTCCACTAATCAATTGAGATTGAATCATTGGAGTCAATGCTTCTTGTGCATCCATTGTAAATGCTTGGTTACCCAATACATTAACAGATGCAGTTGCATTTGCATCAAATGTTATACTATGATTTTTGAAGAAACCATATACATAAGGTTTTTTATTACCATATGCAGATGTTCCAAATACTGCTTCAATGTCGTTTGTATCAGCTGAATCCAAAGATGCAGATAATAAACCAGCATTTGAACCAGATAATAAGAAGTCACCATTTCCGTTTGGAGTTACGGTTGTTCCTGCAAATCCAGCATTTGAACCAGATGTGGTATTAAATAAAATACCAACTGATGCACTAACAGAACCAGAAGTTACCGTAAATAACAAAGGAGCTGTTTCAGTATATCCATTGATACCAGCTACTCTACAAATAGTTGCAGTTCCTGCTTCTCTTAAATAATTTTGAACAGCTAATTCTGTGTAATAAGTTCCATCTACATTACCAAAAAGAGTTTCAAACTCAGCTTGTGAATTAACGATTGTTGGAACTAATGGGCCTTCTTTGAAAGGGCCAATGAATGCTGCACCTATTTCTGCTACACCTTGTTGTAAAAATGAAAGGTCGTTTTCTCTTGTGAATACGCCTGGTGATACAATTTTTTCTGCCATTTTATATGCTTTAATTTAAATTTAGTAATTCTCAATATAAATATAATATTCTATCCCAAAACAATAAATTACTTATATGTAGGAGAGAAATAATTATATGTCTCAGTAACCTTTGTTGAGTTCTGCAATGTATTATAAAACAATACTGGCCCTATTTGTCCATTCCAAAATGTTGTTCTTGCACTATTAGCACCTATTGTCAAATAGTTTGTAGATGATGGTGCAGAAAATGCAGATGCAGTAAATGTTCCTACCGAACTACCATCTACATAAACATTCACAGTTCCACTTGGTTGGAATGTTGCAGAAATCATATACCAAACATTTGTAGATAAAGATGTTGTCAATTGTGCAGAGTTACCCAATGAACTACCATAGAATTTAACTCTATTCAATGTGGAGTTATCAGTTGATTCGATTGCCAAACCATAAAATCCTGCATAATCAAAAATATGTCTTGTAGATGTTCCTAATGTAGTGGAAGGTCTAATCCACATATGAATTGTACCTGTATTGGTATTAAATTGTGTTATACCACCATTGATATTTGAACTCGTATCTTTATACCAGAATTGGTTTGTACCATTTCCAGTCCAATATTTTTCTTTTCTACTTGCCCCCGCGTTATATGATGGGTTACCACCACCAATTCCAGC
>JACCDH011204222.1_pt1 | contig 17820 bp, 16 predicted proteins | sample 7442481 | NCBI WGS metagenome assembly JACCDH01 (sample SAMN15323433, study PRJNA562643) | freshwater metagenome | isolation source: river surface water | place: USA:Blue River Watershed | collected 2017-08-15
ACAATCAAATACGCGCTCAAATTAAAGGTAAGCGTGTACTTGTTACTGGAGCTGCAGGTTCTATTGGATCAGAAATTGTAAGACAACTCATAAATTACAATCCCGAGCTTATTGTATTATGTGATCAGGCCGAAACACCATTACATAGTTTAGAACTCGAGTTACATGAAAGCGGTAAAAAGGTAAACTGTATAACTTACTTAGCTAGTATAACGAATGAGGCACGTATGCGTCAGGTTTTTACCGATTTTAAACCGCATTACGTTTACCATGCTGCTGCTTACAAGCACGTACCCATGATGGAGCTTTGCCCTACCGAGGCTGTGCGTAACAATGTATTTGGTACCAAACTTATTGCAGATTTAGCCGCCGAATACAATGTAGAGCGTTTTGTAATGGTTAGCACCGACAAGGCCGTTAACCCTACCAACGTTATGGGTGCTAGTAAACGTCTGGCCGAAATTTATGTGCAAGGTTTAAGTAAGCATATTAGCCATACGAAATATATAACCACTCGTTTTGGCAACGTTTTAGGTTCTAACGGATCTGTGATTAATAGGTTTAAACAGCAAATAGAAAAGGGTGGGCCTATCACGGTTACACACCCAAACATTACGCGTTATTTTATGACGATTCCTGAGGCTTGCCAACTGGTATTAGAAGCTGGTAGTATGGGTAATGGTGGAGAAATATTTGTTTTTGATATGGGCCAGCCTGTTGCCATTGCCGATTTAGCTAAAAAAATGATTCGATTATACGGGCTTATACCTAATATTGATATTGATATTGTTTATAGTGGACTCCGCCCTGGTGAAAAGCTATACGAAGAGCTTTTAAACGATGGCGAAAACACAGGTAACACATACCACGATAAAATCATGATTGCCAAAGTGCGTGACGTAGCATTTGAAGAGATAAAAGATCATTTTAACACGCTTGTTACACTCATTAATCAGGCCGAAAGTGAAATGTACCTTGTAGCAAAAATGAAAGAAATTGTACCAGAGTTTGTGAGTAATAATAGTGTGTTTGAAAAGCTTGATACGGGTGGGAAAGTGGTTGGGATGGATTAGTGTGGTTCAGACTGATTAGGGGTGTTTGTTTAATCATTATCAATCGTTAAAGTTTTGATAATGAATGCTTTTTAGACAATAAGTTTCTATCAAATCTTCAAAATCAATAAAAATTAAGAGAACTGATGCGCAATTTCGAACGCAATAAAACATGAGTATTAAACGAAAAGCATTTATTGTAAGTGGATTTTTAACCCAATTCATAAAGAACATATTGAATACTTTAATAATGCAAAGGCTTGTGGAGATAGACTCATTGTAATTGTTAATAGCGATCATCAGCGTGCTTTGAAATTTTCAAAAGATTTTCAAAAAGAAGATGAAAGAGTTTTCATAGTTTCAAATATTAAGAGCGGAAATGAGTTGGTATTATCTATCGATCAAGATAGGACGCAATGTGAAACATTCAGAAATCTTTACTTTAACTTAAATGACTTGTATCAGCTAGCATTTGCTAACGTTGGTGATAAGAATAACAGATCTTTACCAGAGCACCCGTTTGTTTGGAATTAGGGATAGAATTGATTTAGGGACTAGGAGATAAATTTCAATCTTCTAATTTGTTATTAAATAATAAATTCGAATGAAAGTAGCAGTTATAGGAACTGGATATGTAGGGTTAGTGAGCGGAACTTGTTTTGCAGAAACTGGCAATGACGTTATTTGTGTTGACATTGATCAGCGCAAGGTGGATATGTTGTCTGGCGAACAGATTACCATTTTTGAACCCGGTCTGGAAATTCTATTCAAGCGCAACTTGAAGGAAGGTCGTTTGTCGTTCACCACCCAACTGGAAGAGGCAGTTAAGGAAGCGCAAGTGATCTTTTTGGCTTTACCAACACCTCCGGGTGAGGGGGGGGCGGCTGATTTGAAGTATGTGTTGGGCGTAGCGGACCACTTGGGTAAAATTATGACGGGTTATAAGGTGATTGTAGACAAAAGCACTGTACCTGTGGGTACCGCTGATAAGGTGGAAGCTGCCATTTGTGTCAACTACAGCGGTGAGTTTGATGTAGTGAGTAATCCAGAATTTTTGCGCGAGGGCGTGGCTGTTGACGATTTTATGAAGCCAGATCGCGTGGTGATCGGCGCTAAAAACCAACGTGCATTTGATGTGATGGATGAGTTGTATGCTCCTTTTGTACGCCAGGGAAATCCCGTGATGCACATGGACACCCGCAGCGCGGAGTTGACCAAATATGCTGCCAACAGTTTCTTGGCCACCAAGATTTCGTTTATGAATGAAATTGCTCGTTTGTGTGAGCTGTTGGGCGCGGACGTGGACATGGTGCGCAAAGGCATAGGTAGCGATGACCGCATTGGGAAGCGATTCTTGTTTCCAGGCATTGGTTATGGTGGAAGTTGCTTCCCCAAAGACGTTCAGGCTTTAGTTCATAGTGCTGCAGAAGTGAATTATGACTTTAAAATTTTGAAGGCGGTGGAAGAGGTGAATTACGATCAGAAAAAGGCGTTATTGCCCAAGATTGATGGACATTTCGGTAGCATCTCGGGCAAAACTGTGGCGATGTGGGGCTTGGCATTCAAACCCAATACCGATGACATTCGAGAGGCACCGGCATTGGAAATGATCGATGCTTTGGTGTCGCGCGGGGCCAAGGTTCAGTGTTATGATCCTGAGGCGATGCCCAATGTGCAGCGCTTGATTGGCGACAAGGCGTTATTTGCTGAGAAAATGTATGCAGCTCTCGAAGGCGCTGATTTCTTGGTCATCGCCACGGAATGGCCAGAATTTAGAACCCCTGATTTTCGAAAAATTGAAGCTTTGTTGAAAGAAAAGGTGATTTTCGACGGTAGAAACGTCTTTGAATTGGATACCCTTCGCAAGCAAGGGTATACGTATTATAGCATAGGACGTCAAGACATCAAATGAGCAGAGAACGCGTATTGGTCATAGGCGCAGCCGGTTTCTTTTGAAGCCATTTATGTAGTCCAGTGCTTTAAAATTAGTATATTTTCAATAGCAAACATTTAAACTAACCATATTTAACCGATTGTACAATAAAAATTTGGTCTTAGTAAACAGTAGTTTCGCAATATGTGTTATATTGATTTATTAGAATTTAATTAGAAATGGTCTGAAAAAATTCATTATGTCATTTCAAACTAGTTAATTTTATTCATTGCATTTCGGTTTCACCCAATAGTTAAAATTGAATTGTACCATTTTATTATGAACCTTTTTTAAAAAGTTCCATTGGAACCTAAAAACATTCAGTTCTCCTCATTTAATTAGAATATGAGATGGTACAAAAATAAACTCCACATTTTTCAACCTTAAAAACTAAATAAAGAGGATAAAATTTGTTACGTTTGTAAACGAACAGAACAGCATTGATTTCAACTGAAAATTTGAAGTGGATAAGAAAAAAGTTCATTTGTCAAACCTGATTTTTAGTGAAAAAAAAGTCGAAACGAGAAGCTTTAAGGGAGTTTGAGAAAACGATTTGCCTAATATAGTCATTGGAGATTGATTTTAAGATTGTCTTAAAAAAGGGTGAAATAAATGAAGAACAATTTCATTCGCATCTTGACAGTGAAAGTGTTCCTCATCCTATTTTCGGCTTATTTTTTATATTTTTTGACAGGTATACAATAATGAAACCGCTCAAATCCTTCAATAATTTTGTAATACATTTTTTAAATTATGATTAAATTTGCACTCATCGGTTGTGGCCGAATTGCCCAACGACACGCCGAACACATTCAAAACAATGGCCAGTTAGTAGCATGTTGTGATACCGACTTACAGAAAGTCGAGCAAATGGCTCAAACCTACAATGCCAAAGCCTATCAATCTGTTGATGAATTGTTGAAGCATACCGATGCAGATGTGGTTTCTATTTGTTCACCGAATGGCTTGCATGCCGAACACAGCATTGCAGCGCTTAAAAAGGGGTTTCATGTTTTGTGCGAGAAACCAATGGCAATTAATGTTCAGGACTGCGGCGCCATGATTCAAGCAGCCGAGAAGGCCAACAAGCGATTGTTTGCCATCAAGCAGAACAGATTTAACCCGCCAGTGGTTGCCGTCAAGCAAGCCATTGAAGAAGGTAAACTCGGCAATATTTCTTCAATACAGCTGAGCTGTTTTTGGAACCGTAATTCAGATTATTATGCCAATTCTTGGAAAGGTACCAAAGACCTAGATGGCGGCACACTTTTTACGCAATTCAGTCATTTTATTGATCTTATTTTTTGGCTCATCGGTGATATCAAAGAGGTAAAAGCTTTTACGGGAAATTATATACATCAAGACTCAATTGAATTCGAAGACACAGGGGTTGTTATTGTAAAGTTCCATAATGGCGTCATTGGTACGATCAACTATACAGTGAATGCTTATTCAAAAAATATGGAAGGAAGTCTTACCATCTTTGGAGACAAAGGCACTGTTAAGATTGGAGGGCAGTATATCAATGAACTTGAATACCAATCTATAGAAAATTACAAAATTGAAAATTTATCCGCTGGCAATACGGCCAATAATTACGGAACCTACCAAGGTTCTATGAGCAACCACGACAAAGTCTATGAAAACCTGGTAGACGTGCTTAACAATAATGCCAGTATTTCGACCAATGCTTTTGAAGCACTTAAGACCGTTGAAATCATTGAAAAAATTTATTCGAGCGTTGAGTTATGACTGCACTTAAAAAGTACATGAGCCATATCAGGCACGATGTTGTGTTCGGCCAAAATGTTACGGTTGTTGAGCCAGTTAATTTATACGGCTGCCAATTGGGTTCAGATGTATTTATTGGCCCTTTTGTGGAAATTCAAAAAGACGTTCGAATAGGCTCACGTACTAAAGTACAGAGCCATACTTTTATTTGCGAGCTCGTCACAATTGGCCAAGACTGTTTTATTGGCCACGGCGTCATGTTTATCAATGATTTATTCTCAGAAGGGGGTCCAGCTCGTGGTGATAAATCTAAGTGGAAAAGCACTCAAATTGGTAATAATGTTTCGATCGGTAGCAACGTCACTATCTTACCTGTATCTGTTTGTGATGAAGTAGTGATTGGAGCCGGCGCAGTAGTAACCAAAAACATAACCGAACCGGGAGTCTACGTAGGTAACCCGGCTAAGAAAATCAAGTAATTAATATGATTCACATCCCATTCGTCAATTTAAAAGCACAGTACAATAACATTAAACCAGAAATGGATTCTGCAATCCAAGCGGTAATTGAAGAAACGGCCTTTATTGGAGGACAACGTATCAAAGATTTCGAGGCAGCTTTTGGCGCCCTGCTTGGCGTTGAGCAGGTTGTGGCTTGTGCCAATGGAACAGACTCCTTGTATATCATCATGAAAGCACTTGGTATTGGCAAGGGTGATGAAGTCATTACTGTAGCTAATTCCTGGATCTCGAGTTCAGAAACGATTGGGCAAACCGGTGCAAAGCCCGTTTTTGTTGATATTGAGCCCGAGTCCCTAACTATGGATGTTAGTGCTTTGGAGGCGAAAATTACGCAACAAACAAAGGCAGTGATTGCTGTCCATTTGCATGGGCAAATGTCGCAAATTGAACTCATAAAAGCGCTTTGCGATCAACACAATATTTACTTGATTGAAGATTGCGCACAAGCACATTTATCAGCATCAGAAGGTAAATATGCAGGCACTTTCGGGCACGCTGCTTCTTTTAGTTTTTATCCGGGTAAGAACTTGGGCGCATACGGCGATGCAGGTTGTATCATAACTGATAATGAGGAATTAGCAAAAGAGTGCCGTATGTTTGCTAATCATGGTGCCCTTAAAAAACACGAGCATCAAATTGAGGGCATTAATTCTAGATTAGACGGTTTGCAGGCGGCGGTTTTGAATGTAAAGTTACCCCACCTAAAAACCTGGACTGCTCAGCGCCAGCACAATGCTGACCTATATAGAACTTATTTAGTCGGAATCGATCAAATTCAACTTACATCCGTTCGATCAAACACTACCCATAGCTACCATTTGTTTATCATTTTAGCAGAAGATCGCGACGCACTTAAGGATCATTTGGCAGCGCATGGCATTGAAACTGCTATTCATTACCCAACTCCGTTGCCGTTGTTACCTGCCTATGCATATTTGGGTTATACGCCCGCTGATTTCCCAAATGCATACAAAGCTAGCCAGAAAATGCTTTCTTTACCTATGTATGCTGAGCTTACCGAAAAAGAAATTCAAACAATTGCCGAAATGATTCGTCAATTTTATCAAAATTAAGGCACTTGTCCAATCTGATCAATGCAATGCACACCTATCCGCAAAGATTGAATTATACCAATTCAATGATAAAGCCTTTGATAAAAACGTCCAATCGGAATCTGAAAAGATTCAGTTGATTTTGTTTACTTAAATAAGTATGGCAACATGAAGAAAATCAACGTCTATACCCTCAAACCCTAATAAAATCATTTAATATTGAAACACTTTCTATAACAGTGCCCGAAATTAGTCAATTAAAAAAGCTTTATTTCTGTTCAAATGGCCTTGATGGCTAACACTTTAAAATAAGTAATTAAATTATGTTTTATCAATAAAAAAACAATTAAATGGAAAAAATCTATTCTAAAATCGAACCAAATAAGCTCCTTCATTTAGTCAATCGACTAAATGAAATCGACGGAAGAACAGACATTGCGCCAACTGAAGAATTTCTTCAACTCGCAACTCTGAAAATGAAAAAAGGGCAAACGTTTAAAGCTCATAAGCATATAACACTTGTTAAAGAGACAAATATTGCACAAGAAAGCTGGATTGTCATAAAAGGTTCTGTAAAATGTATATTTTATGATTTAGACGATTCCATTATTGCTGAACCAATATTGTATCCTGGTGATTGTTCTATGACATTTAGAGGTGGACATAATTATTTAATACTTGAAGAGGATACAATAGTATATGAATATAAAACAGGGCCTTATTTAGGTCAAGAATTAGATAAAGTATTTTTAAACAATAACATATAGATCAAACAAAATGAAAAAAGCATTTATCACAGGTATTGCAGGACAAGATGGAAGTTATTTAGCTGAATATCTTCTTCAATTAGGATATGAAGTCCATGGGATTGTAAGAAGAAATTCTGTACCAGAACACCAACAATCTAGAATTGATTTTGTCAAAGAAAATTTACATGTTTATTATGGCGATTTATTAGATGTATCAGGTCTAGAAAGATTGCTAAAACAAATACAGCCAGATGAGATTTATAATCTAGGTGCTCAAAGTCATGTTAGAATTAGCTATGACATACCTCAATTTACAGTTCAATCAAATGCTTTAGGTGTTTTAAATATTTTAGAAGCATATAGAAATGCTTGCCCTAATGCAAAATTTTATCAAGCAAGTTCCTCTGAAATGTTTGGAAGTGCTGTTGATGAGGATGGCTTTCAAAGGGAATCGACACCATTTAAACCCGTAAGTCCTTATGGTTGTTCTAAAGTTTTTGGATACAATATTGTACATAATTATCGCAAAGCATATAAATTACATGCCTGCAATGGTATCTTATTTAACCATGAATCGCCAAGAAGAGGTAGTAATTTCGTAACTAACAAAGTTGTAAAAGGTGCCGTAATGATTAAAAGGGGTTTATCTAAAAGTCTAGAAATGGGCAATATGGATTCTTATAGAGATTGGGGGCATTCTAAGGATTACGTAAGAGCAATGCATATGATTATTAACCATAATGTAGCAGATGATTTTGTTGTTTCTACTGGTGAAACTCATTCAGTTCGTGAAATGTGTGATTATGTATTTACAAAATTAGGTTTAGATTACAGAGAGTATATTACTCAAAATCCAATTTACCTTAGACCTGAAGAGTTACCTTACTTGAAAGGTGATTGTAGTAAGTTGAAACAAACATTCAACTGGCAACCAGAATATACATTTGAAGCCTTGATGGATGAAATGATTGAGTTCTGGATGAAAAAACTTTAATTATCATGAGCAATAATATCTTCTTTGATTTATCTGAATTAAAGTATTGTGGTAAAAATGTAATTATAGGGAAAACGGTAAGAATTAGATATCCTCATTTAGTTTCAATTGGTGATAATTGTATTATTGATGATTTTACTTACATATCTACAGCATTACAACTAGAGGGCTATAATCATATTTCAGCAGGATGCAAAATTATAGGAGGCGCAAATTCAAAATTAGTCATGAAGCCATTCTCAACTTTCTCTCCTAATGTTGTAGTTGCTGCAGGCTCTGATGATTATTTATCTGGAATAGCCACACCTATGGTTGATATTGAGTTTAAAGGAGATGTTGAATATGGGAATGTTATAATTGGTAGGCATTCAATAATTGGATCTGGTTCAGTAATTCTTCCAAATATCATTATTAATGATGGCGCCACCGTTGGCGCATTATCACTAATAAATAAGGATCTTGAAGAATGGTTCTTGTATGCTGGTATCCCCGCAAAGAAAATTAAAAATAGATCTAAAGATAAAATATTGCAGTTAGAAAAAGATTTTTTACTTAAAACTAAGAATTAAAAATGGATTTTATACCACAAATGGAACCATGGTTTGGTTCTGAAGAAAAAATTGCAATGAGCAATTATATGGATGAAGGAGGTTGGTTAACAGAATTTAAACATACGCAAGAATTTGAGCAAAGAATCGTAAACTATACTGGTGCTAAACACTGTATAGTTGTGAACAATGGCACAATAAGCCTGACTTTAATGGCAATTGCTGCAGGGATAAAGCATGGCGATGAAGTAATTGTTCCTAATTACACAATGATTGCTACACCCAATTCTGTAAAAATGATTGGAGCTGTACCTGTTTTTGTTGATGTAGAGCCCGAATCGCTTTGTATGGATTTTGAAAGTGCAAAAAAAGCGATAACATCAAAAACAAAAGCAATTTTATTTGTAAATGCAAATGGAAGATATCCTAAGGCAGATATAAATCAATTCATACAATTGTGTAATGAGAGAGGGCTAGTGTTTTTAGAAGATTCAGCTCAATCATTAGGCTCCTTTTATCCTGATGGTCAACATCAAGGGTCAGTAGGCCTTGCTGGCAGTTTTTCATTTTCTGCCCCTAAAATTATATCCACTGGTCAAGGTGGAGCGATTATTACTAATGATGATGATGTAGCCTTTAAATTAAGGCGTCTAAAGGATTTCGGTAGAAGTGGTGGGGGAAACGATGTTCATGATTCAATAGGTTTTAATTTTAAGTTTACTGAGTTGCAGGCTGTTATTGGTAATGAACAAATGAAAAAATTGCTATGGCGAGTTGAGCGAAAAAAAGAGATTTACAACTTGTATAAAGAGAGTTTGGTTGGTTTGGACCAGCTAGTATTTTTTGAACAGGATACTTTATTAACAACACCGTGGTTTATTGATGTAATGGTTGAGAACCGTGAATGTTTAATAGAGTATTTACGGAAAAATAACATTGGTACAAGGGTTATGTATCCGCCGATTAATAGTCAGATACCATATTTACAAAACGGCCACTATCCAGTATCCAAACGTGTGGGACAATATGGTCTTTGGTTACCTTCGGCTGCGCAGCTTTCTGATGAGCAAGTACTTTTTGTTTCCAAAGTTATTAGGGAGTTCTACATTAAGTAAGTAAGTAAGTAAGTAAGTAAGTTGATCTTTTTTGTCTAAAAACCTAAATAAATTGATAAAATCTCGCAAACCCAAAATTGCATTTCTGGTTACATCATGTGATAAGTATGAGAAATTGTGGAACCCCTTCATGAATTTACTTTTTGAAAATTGGAAAAATCTTTTGGAGGATGTTTATTTAATGACAAATTTTAAAAATTTCCATGAGCATTCTGTAAGGACATTGAATATAGGCTATGATAAATCATGGAGCGAAAATTTGTTAACAGCTTTAGCGGAGCTTAAAGATTACGATTATGTTTTTTTAATGATGGAGGACATGTTCCTTTCGAAGAATATAGATGGTATAGAAATAGATCGAATATTTAATGAGTTTTGTAATATTGATGGTGATTTTTTAACTCTCATGTCCGAACCTGAAGGCTCTGAGCCCTCATTTAATAAAAACATTTTGCGCATTGCTGAAACATCCTTGTATAGACCCACAACCACAGCTTCTCTATGGAAAATATCCACACTTGTCAACATATTAATGCCCGGTGAAACAGCATGGGAATTTGAAATAAATGGAGCTGAAAGATCTAAGTCTTACTATCATTTTTATTCATTTAGAAGTTCAAAGTATTTTCAAATAGACCATATATTGATTAAGGGTAGAATTCCTTGGGATATCTGTCGGAAGTATCGTAAAAAAAATTACAATTTTCCTTTACATTTCCCTAATGAAGAATTTAAAGATTATGCTTTGCGTTTTATTTATGGACTGCTACGTAAAAAAGCGATTTCTTTTTTGAGATTAATAAAATGGGACTTTCGCCGTATGAAATGAGTATTCAAAAAAATATTCAATCTAAGTTGTTCACCAGCTATCCTGGCTCTTTTTTTAAGTAAGAATTGTTAATATACAGGTTATCTAAAAATCAACTTTTTTGGCATATAAATGGGCATTTTCAATTTATTTTATGAAGTGGACACTTAGTTTTTTAGGAAAATTATTTTCTTTTGGAAAAGGAATATTATTGATTTCAATTCTAACTAGAGTAGCTACTTCAACAAAAGAGTTTTTGTTTCTTTATAATTTCGGCGATAACAATATCTATCTGAATTATTTGGACTTAAGAGTCACTGTTGATTTGGTTTCTTTTTGGTTTATGAATGTTTACTTCCTTGAATCAAGTGTGAGAAATGGACGAATTGAGTATAATACCTTTTACATTGTTCTATTTACAACACTTCAAATAATTTACATTAGTATTGGAAATATTGACTTGTTTACTGGTTACGGTGTGTTGTTGATGAGTTTTTGTGCATTTGGTTTGAATATTATCTCAGTACTAGTAAAAACCGGTTCGGTAAAACAAAACATTTTCTTTAATTCTGGAGATCAGTTTATTTTTTTAATTTTGTTTTTGGGCGCTCTACTATTCATTTCGGAATTGCCCGATTTTAGATATTTTATAGCGTTGTTAATTTTAGTTCAGCTTGGTTCTATATTAATATATCGCCTATTCAGTTACAAGAAAAACTCATTATTACTGTACTTTGAAATACCGTCATTTACTAAATTACTTTTTTTTTTAAAAAGACTTACACAGGCTAATATTCTTTTAATAATCATATATATTGCAAGGTACTCATTGTCTGATTTCGATAATTTTGCAACTTTGTTTTTCCTTCTAACAATTTCTTCGAGTTTAATAATTGCTATTGAGAGGGTTTTCGAATACAATAAATTTGATAATAGTAAATTAAAGATTCTTAACAAACAGAATTATGTTTTGGTAAATACGCTCATTGTTTTGTTAGTTTTGTTTTGTACTATTTGTTATTTTTTCATCCCAAATTCTTATTTATATTTGATCGTTTTAACTTTAATTTTATTCCAAGCTGCTGCTTTTTTTGTTGTTAGTAAGGATCGCGATTTGACTAAAGAAGATTTCGTTCTTCTTTTATTCTGTTTTTTGTTAATGTTAATATTGAAGAACAAAATGATTTGGATATTCCCATTTTTATCATACTATGTTTATGGAAGAATCAAATCTATTTAAAAAAGTTGGTATAATTATTCGGTCGAGTGTAGATTTTTTTCTCCTAATTTCCTTAATTATTTTCAATGTTGAGGACCCAATAATTATTCTTTTATCCTATATATTTTTACTATCATTGTATGTAAATATTTTTTATAAAAGTTTTCAAAAGGTCCTCCCGCTTCTATTGGTTTCGTTATTTTTTTGGTTCATAATAAATGGATATTTTATTTTATTTGGAACTTTGTTCAATGAGGATAGTGAAGGCAGAATAGTTAAACAACTTTTTGTATTCATGCAGCTCTTTTTAGTGGCTTATATACTTTATTTAAATGTTGTACGAAAAGATGTTTGGTTTTTAACGTGTAGCTACATTTCCTCAATTAGTCTTCTTATTTTGTTGAAATTCGGATTTATTGAACCATTCAAATATCAGATAGTTGGGAATTTCGCGTTAGTGGTGATAATTATGTTGGATTTGTTTGGTGGAAAGACTGAGATTCGAACTTTTTTAAAAATACCTTTATTTTATGTTGCTTTATCATCTGGATCGAGACAATCTTTGATAGCTCTGGCCTTTTATATATTCACCAACCTTATACTTAAGTTAAATTTAAGAAAAATCTTGATTATTTCTATTTTATTCTTTGCATTTCAATATTTTAATTTTGATCTAAATTTTTTTAGTGATAATTTTGAGTATATTGAAGCGCTCAACCTCGATTCGATAGGTAGATTTATAATTGCCATGGAAGGGGACAATGGAAGTAATGAGTACAGAGTAGAGTCTAACAAGTATTTTATTGAAAATTTTAATTTTTTCCCAAGATCTTACGACTATTTTTCTCAATCTAGTTATTTAGAGCCACATAACTACTTTATAGAAATTATTTTCATGAAAGGCTATTTTTTAGGTGTATTGGAGACTATGTTGATTGCTGCGTGTTCTTTTTTTATTTTTTTAAAAGACAAGAAGACCTTAGTAGTACTTTTGCCATTATGTATTCCTGCGTTAGTATCTTCAGGATTCCATGCTGCTAGATTTTTCTTATTATTTATGTTTTTACTAATTATTAACTTTAAAGATCGTAAGGCAAGTTTATTATGAAAATAGGTGTTATAAGTTATGGTGTTGGGAATGTTACATCGGTTGTGAATTTCATTTTTCGCTGTGGTCGAATTTGTGAGGTTATTGATGATCCTAAAAAATTGACAAATATTGATTTTATTATTTTGCCTGGTGTAGGTTCTTTTGACACGGCAGTTGAGAAGTTGCGGATATCAGGCTTTTATGAATTCTTGAAAAACAGTTTAAGAGAAGATCAAGTAGTTTGTGGAATTTGTTTAGGTATGCAATTGATGTGCAACGGAAGTGAGGAGGGTATTGAAAAGGGTCTTGGATTTTTTAATAAGTCTGTTTTGAAATTTCCAGATTTACCAAACATAGGATGGCGTAATGTTGAGTTTTGTAGCCCTGATTTTGTCAAATTAAACAGAACTGATATTTTGTCTCCTAGATTTTACTTTGTCCATAATTATTATGTACCTGTCGATGATGATTTAGGTCTAAATTTAGCACATTCAAATTTCCAATATAAAAATTTTTCATGTGCACTCAAGAAAAAGAATTATATTGGTTTTCAATTCCATCCAGAAAAGTCGCATATCTTTGGAGAAATGTTGTTTAAATTTGTAATTAATTTTTATGAGTAGAATCATTCCCTGCATTGCTGTACTTGATGGCGAAGCATGGCAAACGAGAAATTTTGTTCCTGTTGAATATCTCGGCGATGCGTTAAACATTCTTACAATATTTAATCAATTTTTGCCTGATGAAGTTAATATTCTTAACCTTGGGAATGATATTGATTTTAAGTTTTTTGAAAAATTAAGTTCTGAATCGTCTTGTCCATTGTCATTTCAAGGTTCAGTGAGGAAAGTAGAGGATATAGAATTTTTAATCGAAATGGGTTACGAGAGGATAGGTATTGGATCTGCATTGTTTTCAAAAGCTGGTAATGATTTGATACAGAAGTTTGGAAGTAGTTCACTGTTTTTGTGTGTAGACTATAGGTATATTAATGAAATTCCAGTAGTATTTACAAATTCAGGTAAAAGGAATACTAGTGTAGATTTGAAGACTTACTTGGATTCCCTTTTTGAAAAGACACCCATTCCTTCAGAGGTGCTGCTCTATAATATCGATAGAGACGGAAATTTTAATGGCGTTGATTTGAAAATCCTGGAAGTACTTTCTCAAAATTCAAATTATATAATGAAAGGGGGGTTGAGTAGCTATGAAGAGGTAAATAACTTAATAAAAAATAATGTAAGTTCAATAGGTAGCTTTTTGTTTACTCATGGTCCGAAAAAAGATGGTATTTTATTAAATTATAATGTACACAGAGAACTCTATTATTTTAGCAAATTTAGGTATGTCATCAATTAATTGTCGAAATTGTTTATTAGATAGTAGTCTTCCTGGATTTTCTGTTGATAGTGAAGGTATATGCAATTATTGTAATAGCTATGAAAGTTATGTGCGGCGCAAGTTGCCAAAAAATAGCTTGAATACCTTAGTTGAAGAAATCAGAAAGTCATCTAGGAATTCTAAATATGATTGTGTAGTTGCTTTAAGTGGTGGTGTTGACAGTTGCTACATGTTGTATTACGCTAAAGAAGTATTGAATTTAAGGGTTATTGCTGTCCATGTTGACAATGGTTGGAATCGGGCTCAGACCGTTGATAACATGTATAATATTTTAGAAAAATTGAACGTCGATTTTTATACAATAGTTTTGGATTGGAATGGATACTCTAAATTACAAAAAGCTGCGCTTCTTTGTAATGTTCCGGATATTGAAGTGCCCACTGATCATATCGTTAATGCGTCACTTTATAAATTTGCATTGTCAATTGGAGTGAAGTACTTGTTTCATGGCATGACTTCCAAAACTGAATCCATACCTATTCCACAATGGTCTTACGGTCATAGTGATTGGTATTACTTAAGTTCTTTGTACAAGAGTGTATACTCTGACAATGATTATAATAAACTTCCTCATTATAGTTTATTTGGTATATTCAATCTATTGTTCGTTAAGAAACTAAAGGTGATAAATTTTTTGAATTATATTGATTATCGTAAAAGTGATGCCCAGGAAGTTTTAGTAAATCGGTTTTCTTTCAATCCATATGAAGGCAAGCATAATGAGAGTGCCGTGACTCGATTTGTTCAAGAGTATATTTTGCCTAAAAAGTTTGGAATTTGGAAAAGAAAAGTTCACTTGTCAAATAGTATCCAGTCAGGTGAAATGTCAAGAACAGAGGCGTTGGAAGAGTTGAATAAATCTATTCTTATTACCGAAATGGAAATTACCCATTTTTGTAAAAAAATGGGATTTACAAGACAAGAATTTGATGAGTACATTAATAACGGGATCAATAAAAATTTTCGAGATTACCGTTCTATGTATAGACTAACTATGTTTTTGAAGAAAGTTAAAGATGTCATCTACAGAAATTGATTAAGTTAAAATTAGTTACAATTTTTGTTGTATATTTTCTTTGAGGCATTTCAAACACTTTATTCAAAACTATCATGAAGACATTTTGGACGCATTAATGTTAGAATCACTTCACCAATCTTGAGAACTATATCATGAATGTCAAGATAAATACAATGAATTTAATCCTTATCAATAATTAAATAATCTTTGTGCTAAAAAGTATTCAAGGGTTAATGCATAAAATTGAAAAGTTGAATCTAACCTTGTGATGAATGGGGTACTTGTCGGGCAGCATTGAAAAAAAGTGAGTCATTCAGTACACGACTACAGCAAAGAATTTCGAAACTATGCTGTACCTTAGTCGCCTTTGAAAATATGAAAATTTTATACATTTCTAAATATGCTACATTTCCCCCATACTCTGGGAGTAGGCAATATTATTTAAGCCAAGAATTTATCAGTTTAGGACATGATGTCGTTCTACTTTGTTCAAATTCAAATCATTTAGCTACTCACATACCTAAGGGTTTTACATTTTATAAGGTATTTGCCATTAATGGCTTGAGAGTTCTATGTTTTAATGTGTTGAAGTATTCTAGTTCAGGAAGTTTTTTAAGAGTCCTTTCTTGGTTGCATTTTGATTTTTACGTTTTACTCCATTTGTTAATCTCACGTAAGTACGAAAGGGTGATTGTTTCTTCCTTAAGTCTCACGACGATTTTACCTGTGGTTATATTGAAAGCATTTTTTAATTATAAAATCGTTTTCGAAGTCAGGGACATATGGCCCCTATCAGCAAAGATTTTAAAAGGTGAAGTTGGTTTGCCAGGAGCAATTCTTTTTAGAATGTTGGAATTATTCGAAATAATTGGGTACAGTCGTTCTGAGTATATCGTGGGGACTATGCCAAATCTTGTGCAACATGTATTAGAGGTATGCCCGAAAGCGAGTAACAAAGTTCATTGGGTTCCTCAAGGGTTTGTATCGAACTTTTTGGATAATGTAATCAGTTCATATGACTCTAATTTTCCATTTGATACTAATAAGATTGTCTTTGGTTATTTTGGAACATTGAATCGAAATAATCCAATTTCTGATGTTTTGGAGTGTTTGAGTAAATTTAATAATGAAGTGGTTGTTATTGTTGTTGGGGAAGGAGATCAAAAGGAGTATCTTTTACAGAGGTTTGCTTTGACCAATATAATTTTTTTGGATCGAATGGATAAATCGAAACTCTTTAAAATGTTTGAAAATGTAGATATTTGTTTTGATGCATTAGACAATAGGATATCAAAGTTCGGCACTTCGCGATACAAAACGATTGAGTATCTATTATTATCCAAACCAGTTCTTCATTATACGTCGGTAAAAGGAGATTTCATTTGTTCGAAAAATCTCGGGTGGGTTGTGGAATTTGGGGATATAAATGCCCTTCATTCATTGTTGGTTAAAATCCTTGGATATTCAAAAGGAGAGTTATCGTTGATGGGTGTTGTAAGTAGTAATTACGTTTTAAGTAATCATAATTTTGAACATCTGGCCAAATCTTATCCTTTAAAATAGTATTTCCATCATTTAAGTAGATTATTCGAAATTTAGTAATCGAAAAAATAGTCGAATTTATTTTAAAAGACATACTAGTATTAACAGATTTTTATAAAGTAATTTTTTTGTGAAAAATATATTAATTATAGGTGGTAATCGTGGTGTGGGTCTAGAAATTGTAAACGCTTGCCTATCATTGGGATATAATGTTGCTTTTACGGGAAAGGAGAGCTTTGAGATAAATAAAGAAAACGAGGGTAATGTCATTCACGGACAATTTGATCTTAGGAACATTAAGAAATGTAGAGAGTTTATAGATGACGTTATAGCTAGATGGCGAAGAATTGATGGTGTTGTCTTTTATGCAGGTATTACTCCAATATCATCATTACTCGACTGTACTGAAGATCTCTTTGGGGAAATATTCGATGTGAATTTGAAATCAACTTTTTTTATAACTCAAAGGGTACTTAGAAATATGATTGAAAATGGAGGAGGTAGTTTAGTATTTTTTGGAACCTCGCACATGGATTCCGGTCAAGCGAATAGGGCGGCCTACGCAATTTCTAAGGGGGCACTCAAAATTTTATCAGACCATTTGGCTAGGAATTATGCTAAAAATCAAATTCGTTCTAATATGATTGTAATGGGTTGGACTCCGACGGAAGGTGAACTAGAGTTAAGAAAATCCATGGGTGTTACTAGAGAAGAGCTCCAAGAAGAGGCAAGTGCATGTATCCCTATGGGGCGCATGCTCACAGTAAATGATCCAGTACCAGCTGTTATGTATTTTTTATCTGACGATTCATGTATGGTAACAGGTTCTACATTACGTGTTAATGGAGGAGAATATATATAGAATGAAATATGATGTTGAACTCATAGTAGACCTAGGTGCCGAATTGCTTGAAGGGCCAGTATTTGATAAGGCAGCCAATTTACTTTATTTCGTTTCTATTTTAAATTATCGGGTTTACAGGTTTAACCCTTTAACTCGAGAGATGCTTTATATTCAATTGGCATCTCCAACAAGCTGTGTTTTCA
>JACCDH010205173.1_pt1 | contig 17819 bp, 17 predicted proteins | sample 7442481 | NCBI WGS metagenome assembly JACCDH01 (sample SAMN15323433, study PRJNA562643) | freshwater metagenome | isolation source: river surface water | place: USA:Blue River Watershed | collected 2017-08-15
AGGTATAGAGGTTGCCATCAGTGCCGATTCCAAGTGCGCTTTGACTGGAGCCTGATACCAGTCCCGTGCGCGTATCACCAAAGTCAATAATGGGAGCAATCCGCGCCTCAACTCCCACGGTAAATTTGAGAACAAGTTCTAAACCATCTGGTGTTGAAAGCTTCAGCCTGACTTCTTTGCGACCAGCACTCGCGTAGTTCAATGTTGCATTAAATGCCTGATAGCCAGTCTGGCTTAATGAGGAAACCGCAGCTGTTGCAAAGGTTCCGCTTCCATCGAGATCCCACTTATAGGTTAATTCACTGACACCATAACAACTTGTTCTTGGCTGGACTATCTGCAGTGTCGCGCTCTCTCCTACTTTCAAAGAAAAAGTTGTATTGATAGAAGATGTACCACTGTCATTTTGTAAAAATATGCCTGAGTAGGTCAGATTGTCATCTGTAGAAACAGGGCCGAACTGACCGACAGATCTCACTCTTCCCGTTGCAGATGTGCAATTTCCTATCGCGGTGTTGTAACTATAGATTTCGCCAGTAGCGGTCAACGCTACTCCAGAATATACATAAGAATAGGGATTGCTTCCAGAGTTGTACTGAACGTGGTAAACGGAAACATTTACAACATCTGTTTTGTACGAAAATTCATCAAGTGTATCCGTAACAATCCAACCACCCTTATAACTTCCCGAATAAGCGGATCTTCCATCGGAATCAAAAAAGGAGATTCTATTATTATTTAACCCCCAGATACGAGGTGTTGATCCAACGGGCAGTATTGCAAGAATAGGAGTATTTGTTGAGGGAATCAGGGTGCTGTCTTTAGCTAATTGTCCATCTGAGTTATTACCCCAGGTCCAAACTTTTCCATTCGCGCCAATCGCATAAGCGAAATCAAAGCCTGAGTAAATATCAATTGCTGTTACAGTTTCGGGAAAGGTGACCCAACCAAATGCCGTTGGAGCTGTATTTATACCCTGCCCCAGTAGTCCATTTGTGTTATCGCCTTGAGATATCACGCGTCCATCTTGCGTGAGAAGGAATACGGTTGAATCATTACCAACAATTTTGGTAATCACTGGATTGCCCAAGGCTGATAAGTCAACTAATGAATAGTCCTTGATACGGTTATAAACAACGCTACGACTCTTCCAGACTCGACCTTGGGTATCAAGCAAGTGATTGGTAGTTATATCTGCTATTTGAACGCCTGCCAGAGATGCATACACAACAGGATCTAGGTATGGCTTTTCGGTTTGAATAACCGAGAGTCCACGGTCAAATGTGGATCTATAGATGACGCCATCACTTGCCAGGACCCTCTCGTTATCAATGATTTTCTTTACTGTGAGTGAATTGATATTTCCTGCACTTGGAAGAAAATCAACTTTTGACGGCTTATTTGCGCTGCCGTAGGTGCTGCTTCCCCAATAGTAGTACTTACCATCTGAACCAGAGGTCGCCATCGAATTGTAATTAGTTTTTGATGGTTGGAGCTTTACCGTATAACCGGTTTTCACAATCGTATTTGTATTAAACGAAAACGAAGTTACTGGTGAGGCATTATTTGCAGTTCCAAGCGTCGATTCCAAATATGCCTTTATCGTGCTCGTTTGTCCGCTGGAATCACTTAAGGCAAATCTATAGATTCCATCACCGTCTATGTAAGAACTATCGAATGTCAAAACTTTATTATTCGATGGAATGTTTCCTGTACCTTGAGAGTAAGAAGTTCCGTTTGCCGATGTGAGTGTCGCACTTGAAGATGTAAGTGTGAGAAGTTCGCCAGTCTTAAGGCGTGTTGGGTAACCATTTGAATCAAAGAGCTTAATTCCTGAAACCGCGCTTGAAAGACCGGTACCCGTTTCAGAATTCGCGCCGAGATTTCGATGCAAGAATGACGCACTTGTCGGAGTACCCCCAATTGTGATGAATTGGGTCTTGCAGAGATTATCAGTTGTCACATATGGCGAAATTGAATTTAATGTTGTGTATGTTAATGGCGTTGTCGATGAGACCACACACACTTTGAGTTGATAGCTTCCAGCAACTGTTGGCGCTGTAAAAGTTAAGTTGTATTTTGCTGTCCTGCCGACAATTGAACTTACGTTTTGAGTTGTCGCAAACATGCTTGAAGAAACATTCGAAGAAGAAAGACAACCCTCATAACTTGAGCATTCGAAATAGTAAAGGCCAGCTGCTACCTGATCTGGGATTGTTGTGGTACCTGCAGGGACTCCATTTTGAACTGTCACAGTGAAATTTCCTGTGGTACGTCCTACTGCTACGAAATCGAGCGATTCAGCCACAAAGTTATTTGCTGCACTTGCCTGTGGCGCGCCAATAACTCCAACTAGTGAAAACCCTAGAGCAAAGACAGTGAGGGCAGCGATCTGCTTTCTGAGGCGTGCTCTCACAACTGGCGCTTTGCTCATGGGATGCATGGCTAAATTTTAGGGTCTAGACCCTGGTTCAGGAATAGTGAAAGTGGTCGTGACCAGACATCTAGGCGGTCAGAGCTGAACTTTTATCTCAGGCTGAGGCGCGTTTGAGGCGATCACGAATTGCAATTGCAATTCCCTCACCCTCAGGCTGAATCACAACAACTTGATCGATGCCTTGGGCATCAGCCTCGCGAAGTGCTCCATATAGTTGGCGCGCAAAGTCGTCATTGTTAACAGGTGATGCAAGGCGGACAACACCTTCTGGTGTTGGTGTCGTGCTTAGCGCAATCAAACCATCACCTGGACGGGGATAGCCATCGAGCACAACTTGAGCAGATGGCGCATAGTGATGTTCAAGTGATCCGCTGACACGAATCACATCATCTCGATTAACGACCTTAACGCCAGTAACTGCTTCGATCATCTCTACGGTAATTGCGCCAGGTCGCAAAATGCGTGGCGCATCTGTTGTGCAGTCAATAATCGTTGATTCGACACCTACCTGTGAAGGTCCGCCATCAAGTATCAAGTCTTCAGGGTCTAAATACTCACTGAGTTCTTCGACGACAGCTTGTGATGTAGTTGGAGAGACATGGCCAAAGCGATTAGCGCTTGGGGCTGCCACACCTTTGCCACCAATTTTCTTAAATTCATTAAGAAAAGCAAGTGCGAGCGTATGGTCGGGAACTCGCAATCCGACTGTCTCCTGTCCCCCTGTAATAAAGTCCTTTGCCATCTCACTTCGCTTCAAAATCAAGGTCATCGGCCCTGGCCAAAAAGATCGTGCAAGATCAATTGCATAATCTGGAATATCTTCCGACCACTGCCCAATATCTTGCGCATCTGCGAGATGCACTATTAGCGGATGATCCGCCGGGCGACCCTTGACTTGATAAATTCGAGCGACTGCATCGCTGCTGGTGGCATCTGCCCCGAGGCCGTAGACCGTCTCAGTTGGGAAAGCAACCAGACGTCCCGCCTGTAACTGCGCGGCAGCGCCAGCGAGGGCATCTGCGGTGCAGTGTGAGATGAATTGCCCCTGAGTCATAGGTGTAATTATCCCCCTAAATTGCGAGAAGATAACCACATGGAATCGAACGGCAGAATCAAGGTATTGCAGATTATCGCCCGCATGAATGTGGGTGGCCCTGCCGTGATTGTTGCTGACTTGATGCGCGGCCTTGATAAGTCGCGCTTTGATCAGGTTCTTGTCACTGGTTATTGTGACGAGAATGAAGCTGACTATTTGGAAACTGTTGCTACTGATGTAACAGCGATTCGAGTAGGTGGCCTTGGCCGTTCTATTTCGCCGATGGCAGACCTGCGCGCATTCTTCTCATTAGTTGCGCTGATTCGTCGCGAACGCCCTGACGTTGTCCATACACATACTGCGAAGGCCGGAGTATTGGGGCGCCTTGCAACAATTCTCTCGGGCAGTAAAGCTCTTCGCATACACACCTTCCATGGCCATTTACTTCATGGATATTTCGCTGGCTGGAAAGTTCGCTTGGTAATTGCAATCGAGAAGTTATTGGCAACAAAGACAGATGTACTCATCGCGGTTGGCAATCAAGTAAAGGATGATCTCCTTGCAGCAGAGATCGGTAAGCCAGACCAGTATCGCATCTTCTTCCCAGGTCTTCCTGCTCCGGCAGAGACTGACCCGCGCGATGCACGCAGAAGTCTCGGCTTAGATGCAGAGAAAATTTACTGCACCTTTGTCGGGCGACTTACGCAAATCAAACGCCCCGACCGGCTTTTAGATGTTGCCGCAGCATGTGTTGCTCGTGGCTTAAATCTTCACTTCCTTATCGCTGGTGAAGGAGAGCTTTTTGAAAGCTCAAAAGCAAGAGCGGAACGTGAAGAACTTCCCATTACCTTCTTAGGTTGGCGTAGCGATATTGATCAACTCTTTGCTGCAAGCGATATGGCGATATTGACCAGCGATAATGAAGGTATTCCACTAACTCTGATTCAAGCAGCATTTGCAGGGATTCCCATAGTTGCAACAAAGGTAGGCTCCATCGCAGATATCGTTGTTGATGGCGAGACTGGTTTCCTCACCTCAACTCAGGCTGGAGCGATGGCAAGTGCCCTCAGCGCCCTCGTAACTGATGATGAACTTCGTTTTGAACTCGGTTCTGTTGGAAAAGCACATGCTCGGCGACATTTTTCATTAGAAAAATCACTGGCTGACCATTCATCTCTCTATGAGGTTTCACAGAATCGATAAGCCATACTACGGGTATGACAACATCACTTATTAAGAAGTCACTTCTCCTTGTAGCACCACTTGCCCTTGTCGCAACAGTATTTGCGCCAGTAACAGCCAACGCTGCTGCTTCGACTCGTTACATCACTGTGAGCGCAGAAGGCACAGTAAAGGTTGCACCCGATGCAGTGCGCCTGACCGCTACCGTCTCAGTTGTTGCACCATCCAACAAAGAGGCCCTCGCTGCAACTTCAACTAATGCAGCTGCTGTTCGCAAAGCACTTCTCGCTGCTGGCATCTCTACTAAAGATATTGCTACCCAGAACATCACTGCCTACCCTGAATACCGTTATGACAGTAATGGCGGTTCAACGCTCACTGGCTATCGCGGATCACAGGTCTTCTCAGTGGTCATTCGCGCAGCATCTACCGCTGGCGCCGTCGTTGACGCTGTTGTCGCAGCTGGTGCTGACGCCGTTCAGATCAATTCGGTCTCACCATTTGTACTCGATGCCGCAAAGGCCACAGAATCAGCTCGCGCAGTTGCAGTAAAGAACGCTAAGGCAAAGGCAACCTCTTACGCCAAGTTGATGGGTGTAAAGCTTGGCAGAGTCAACTACCTCGTAGAAAACGGTAGCCCATCAATCTCTGTACCAATCTTTGCCGCCTCCGCAAAGGCTGAAGCCGATGCAGCAACAGTAGTGGACCTCGGTCAGCAAGATGTGACCGTCTCCATCACAGTGCAGTGGGCTCTCTAATTGCAAGAAGGTTCAAAGCGTCTACAAGGGGTCCTTCGATCTCTTGTTAATGAGGGCTCACTTACTCAAGAACAATCTGAGTTAGTGGGTTCTCGCTTTGATGCTCTTGAGGGATCTGATTCGCGCAAGAGTATCTTCGCGGAAATCGCTGCCTATCTAGGTGGTGCTTTTATTGTGATTGCAGCAATCTTCTTAGCAGCAACAATTTGGGATGAAGCACCTCGCGCCGCTCGAGTGGGTTCACTTGCTGGCCTCTCTATTCTTCTCTTGGTTACATCGCACCTGCTGAGTGATGTAAATGCGATGCGCCTTCGCCTAACCAGTGTGCTCTCCATGGCTGCTGCAATCTCTGCGACCGCCGCGATTGCCTTCTCATACGAATCAGGAAATAGCGCACCGTGGGGACCATTTCTTGCTGGAGCAATAATTTCACTCTACTCATTTATTCGTTACCGCCATGAGATTTTGCATATCGGTGCATATGGCTATCTCTTTATTACTGGATTTATGATTCTGAGTATTTTTGGAGAGATAGAGCCTGAAGATAGCGTTGCATATCCGATGTATTGGGTAATTCTCGCCAGCATCTGGCTTTACATCGCTTACCTTCGAATGATTGATCAGACGCTCGCCTATTTGATTAGCGCTGCAACACTCTTTATAGCGACTCAATTCCTCTTCGCAACTGATCATCGCCTTATCTCTTATCTCGTTGCGATAACTTCTGCATCAACTTTAGCTCTGCTATTTTTCCGTGAACGTCGCTGGCCATTGATGCTCGGGGCTGTTGTAATCACAACCTTCTCCACTGGCGAGTTTGTCGCTGCAACCTTGGGAGGCTCCCTCGGTGCTCTCCTTGGGCTCTTGGCTGCTGGAATCGCTCTCATCACCACATCAATGGTGTCAATTCGTAAAGCCCAGCGCTCCTAATTCGCACCCGATATCGACCAAGAAGCGGGTTTGGAGCATGAGTGCCGAGCCTGTATTCTTTCCCAGCCTCGAACGTCCCCATCGTCTAGGGGCCTAGGACATCGCCCTTTCACGGCGGTAACACGGGTTCGAATCCCGTTGGGGGCACGTAGTACCAGCAGTAGATGAAGAAAAAGCAGTAACGGCTTTGATTTATCAAGGCCCGGTAGCGCAGTTGGTTAGCGCGCCGCCCTGTCACGGCGGAGGTCGCGGGTTCAAGTCCCGTCCGGGTCGCTAGAAGAAGAGAGTGTCCACACGCTCTCTTCTTCTTACTTAAACAACTCAATAATGGCTCGGTAGCTCAGTTGGTACGAGCGCGCGACTGAAAATCGTGAGGTCGACAGTTCGATCCTGTCCCGAGCCACAAGTTCGAATTTATAAAAGTTTAGGGTTCTCGCCCATTAACTCTTCAAGCCTAGCTTGGAGAGTTTTTTCATTCTCGACACTTAATCCCTCAATGATGATGCGCTTATCGCGTCCAAGCTCTCCAAAGACAATCGTGAAATCACGGGCGCGCAGATTAAATGCTGAGGCCAACTCTTTAATTACTGCTTGATTAGCTTTGCCATCTACTGCGGGGGCTTGTACCGCAACAACTAGGCGAGGTGGTTCGCCGACGCATCCACCTACTTTGTTACGTGAAGAGTTGGGGCGAACCCGAATTTCAAGAAGAAATGGCACGAACTAAAAAAGATTAGCCTGCTGAACCTGAACCTGAAGGTCCTGCCTTGCGCTGCACCTGTGGTGCGCCGCCGGAGCGTTGTCCGCCCTTAATCTTTGATCCGCCTTCAGCATGGTTCTGAGTGCCTGGTGCGCCCTTCTTATTCTTCTTCGCTTCAAGGGCGGCAAGCATTCTTGCCTTTACATCATCTGATGAGTTACCTGCTGGGGTGTTAGACATGGCTGTAGTTTACCCCTCAGATGGAATACGAAGGAAACCAATCAATTTAGCAAGCCAAGTAATAGCTGCAATGGCCAAGATTTCTGCGCCCCAGGTGTCAGGCCAGGCATACAAGGCGAGGGCAAGGGCGGCGTAATAAGCAGCTAACGCCCAGAGAGTGATCGCTGTTGATTTACGTTGCAGACCGAGGCGCATCAAGCGATGCGATAGATGGTCGCGACCACCCTGAAAAGGTGAAATACGTCGATAAAGGCGAGAAATAACCGCAACGGTTGTATCCAGAATCGGAATAGCCATTAACAACAGCGGAATCGCCAGTGACTTATAGGTTGGAACGACCCCTGGAGATAGGCGAATTGTCAGCACAGAGATGATGATTCCGAGAAAGAGCGAGCCAGCATCACCCATGTAGATCTTTGCTGGATGGCGATTCCAAATCAAGAATCCTGCAGTGGCGCCAGCGGTTACAACAGCGAGAGCGCTCACAAGGACTTGTTGACGGTCGTAAGCGATAAAGAAGAGGAAGAAGGTAATTACGGCAACTGCACCCGCAGCGCCGCCATCATGATTATCAAAGAAGTTAATGGAGTTACAGACGCCGACAATCCATAGAGTAGTGATGGCGTAATTAAGGAAGGAGTGGCTAAATGCAACTCCGCTTGTATCTGTGGCAATCAAGATTGAAGAGACTGCGACACCGGTGACCGTCTGCACAATCAAACGCGGCCATGGTTGCAAACCTTTTAAGTCATCCCATAAACCCATGGCGGAGATTGCGATAGCTGGAACCAGAACCGTACTTGCTAATCGAATCGTCTCCCACGAGAAATCGACAGCGAGCATTGAGCCGTACGATGCACCGACAACACCGATTGCAATCGCTACTCCGCCGAGATATGGAACCGGTTCTTTCTGAACTTTGCGCGCAAGATTAGGTGCATCAACGACATCGTAATGAATTGCGATTTTTCTGATTTGCGGAGTAATGATTCCGACAAAGACGAATGTGAGAAAGCCGAGCAGGGCAAATTGGGCTACTGAATAATTCATAAATCTTTTAGTTGTTACTCTTAAAATAATTTGCGCGGAGATCATCAACTTCGGATTTGCGATAGCGACGATGTCCACCCAATGTGCGAATCGATGTCAGTTTTCCGGCCTTTGCCCATCGCGTCACTGTCTTGGGATCGACACCAAAGAGATCAGCCACTTCACGAGGAGTCAGGAGAACTTCTGCTTCAGGGATGCGGTTCATCACTGGGTTCTCCTTATCTATCGGGTAGAGATTTTCTCGTTACGAGGGGCAATGTCCGAATTGCTCCGTTATGTCGGGAAGTATCGGGGAGAAAGGGGTGAATTGGCAACATGGCAGCGGTAAATAGTGGCGAACTGGCGCTACATCGCCGATTCAATTGCCTGAACCGGCCGCCAGCGCTCCACCAGACGCTGATATCCCTCGCCAGCGACAGCTCCATCTTGAGATGCCAGACCGGCAAGGCTAAAGATGACATCTTCGATCGAACCATCATCTTCGATTCCTGCCATGCCATCAGCTTTGAGGGTGCCATCGAGATAGTGAGCCAACCCTCCGTAATCGAGCTCGACCATCGATAGAGGATGAAACATCTCCAACCATTCAATCAACTCTTCGATCTCTTGCTCGACAACTCCCTCACCGAAAGATTGGAGAACAATTTCATGTGACCGTTGCGAGCGTTCAATTGCCTTTGCAATTGTGGTGCGGACAATCGTAAATGCGACACCGTCACGATAGCCACGATCGCGTTCCTCTGGAATAAATAGAGCTAACCAACGAGGTGGCACCATCCAAGTTTCAGTGATGATATGTGGGACGCGATCTTCTACCGACTCTTTCCCTGAAGTGATTACCTCTTCTAGAGATTGAGGTAGAAAAAATGGAACCACCGTTGATGGAAGCGAATCTTTGAAATCTGCCAACGCCGCCCACGAACGAGTTGCGGTAGACCACGGTGAGATGTATCGGATGCCATCGATATCGAGCAGATGCGCGCCATCAGGGCGAAGAGCTGGTGATTCTGGAAGTGCGACTCGCCTTAGTGCAAGCGCTTGCTCCGCTTCTCGAGTGTCGATAGATGAATCAAGTTTCTCCCAGCGCAAACGATCAACTGCAGGAAATGCTGAGATTGGTTCGTAGATACGCAGTGATGCGACATATGGTGTGGCGTAAGGAGTTGAGCTCATGAGAGCAGAACGTTATGCGCGCGGAATGTAATTACCTTCAGCAAAGGGATCATCATCATCACGCTCTGGCTGAAGGGGGGCGTCGCTATGGAGCTCCTTGGCGAGACGTTCGATATCCATCTCTTGGGAGTTGTACTTCAAATCACGAGCGACTTTTGTCTGCTTTGCTTTTGCACGGCCGCGACCCATGGGCGAGACCTCCTCATCGGAAAATATGTGTATTTCAGGAGGGTAGGTTATCGCGCCCAGCCCGCTCTAGCCAAAAGGGTTAGCCCAACAGGGTTTGGCCAAAAGGGTCCTCATGGCAGTGCTTAAGCGGTGAAATCGACCCTCTAGCCTTCCGATTCGACCTTCTAGCCTTCCGATTCGACCTTGAATGAGCCTGTCTTGGCGCGATAGCGAAGGGCTGCAAAGCCAATCGCCTGCAGAACCAAGCTGAGGGACATGGTCGGGATGCGGAATCTGTGGTCACCGATGGTGCCCATTCCAACTAGCCAGGAGACGGCCACCGGCAAGAAAGTCAGCCATGCCAGCTGGCTGTAGATCCCTTTAAAGGATCGGAGCCAGAAGAAGCCGATGAAGAAGAGTGAGATTGTGGCCAACATCCAGGCCCATGAGATCACAGTTCCTACCGCGCCATAGACAAGGTCATTCCCTTGCTGGCTTCCGCGAGCAATATTGAGAATTGGATTGACCTTCAGCCAAGGGTTTCGCGCCATTGTGCCTTCCACAATTGGTCCTGACCAAGGAGTCCAATAGAAGAAGCCCTTATTGATAAATAACTTCACAGATTTCACTGGGTTGGTGGCATACCACTTAATGACGCACTTCACGATTTCGTTATCGGTAACCGTTGTTGCTGGCGGTACCGGATCACATGGAACCTCTGGACCGGAACGTTGGTATCCGCCAGAAGTTTCATCTCCAGCGCCGATGCGCATAGTGACACCTAAGTTTGTAGAAATAACATTTCCATTGCCAGCACCGTTATTACGTGCAATCAAAGTAATTGGTGCAATCGCCATGATTGCCATAACGCCAATAAGAATGAGCGCCTGGTGCTTTCGGTTCTTATATGCAAGTGCCCAGACCCCCGCAACAACAAGAGTTGTTAAGACCCAGCGAGGTTGCATAAATGTTGCGAGAGCAAAGAATCCGCCCACTGCAGCAACGCGAATCCAAAATCTGCGATCGACTGGATTGAGTTGAGATTTAATAATGAGGCCAGTTACCATCAACATACATGCGGCAATTGGACTTTCGTATCCAACTGCGAGCGAACTTAATGAGAGCGTTGGGTTTGCTGCTAACAGAATAGAGATCCAGAAGAGGTATGGCTTGACTCGTGTGTTGAGTAGCTGGCGTGCGAAGTAATAGCTGGCATATGCGTAGAAAATGCTCTGCACAAATGAAAGCACCCAGAGAATATTGGTAATTGTGATTTTGGTAAGCAACCAAATCAAAATTGGATAACCAGCTGGCCAATAACCTAAGAGGCGTTCTTGCGAAAAGAGACCATCCTTAAGAATTCCATCTACGCCGCGAAGATAGTTCTCGCCATCAGCGCCTAGCCATCCGCCGCCTTGGATATTGCCCATGGTGATCAACTTGATGACAAATGCGATGACTGGGATTGCAATAATCCAGTAACCCAGGCGCTGATCTCTCTTGCTCTGCTGCGCCTTAATCTTCTTTGACTTACTTGCCATCACTGCGGACCTCTTCTAACTGGTTTCCTAAACGATTAACGATAATCAGAGGCTAAGTATGAGCGAGGAGCGCCCATTTCTGGTGCTTTTTCGACCTTTCCTGCGATCCAAGCCTTCATTCCACGGGCTGCGAGTGAGCGAACTATCAAATCAGCGACCGATGGATCGACGATTGCACTCATACCAATACCAACATTCCACGTTCTTTCAAGGTCTGCCTGTGGCACGCCTGCAATATCAGCGAGGAATTTCATCTCTTGTGGAAGCGACCATGTGGAACGGTCGTAAACCGCAACCAATCCATCCGGCATCACGCGCGCAGTGTTATCGGCCAATCCTCCGCCAGTGATATGGCTAAAGGTTCGAATATTTCTCTGCTGAGCTTTAATCAGCGCAAGACAATCTAATGTATAAATTTCGGTTGGGGTCAAGAGAACTTCACCTAGTGACTTGTCGAAATCGTAATTGCGAGTGATATCAAGGGCCTGAGTTGCAATGATATGGCGGACTAGCGAAAAGCCGTTGGCATGGATTCCACTTGCCGGCATCGCGATGATGACATCGCCTGCTTTGACTCGATGGCTTCCTAATTGCAACTCTGCATCTACGACGCCCGTTGCAGCTCCTGCGATATCAAATTCATCTTCTGCCAATAGACCTGGGTGCTCCGCTGTCTCTCCACCCACCAGAGCCGTGCCAGCTTTGATACAACCTTTGGCAATTCCAGAAACGATTGCTGCGATACGTTCTGGAATTACCTTTCCGACCGCGATGTAGTCGGTCATAAAGAGTGGTTCAGCGCCACAGACGACAAGATCATCTACCACCATGGCAACGAGATCTTCACCGATGGTGTCGTAGATTCCCATCTGACGTGCAATCTCTGTCTTCGTGCCTACGCCATCGGTAGATGTAGCAAGAAGTGGTCGCTTCATATTTTTGAGCGCGGATGCATCAAATAATCCAGCAAAACCGCCAATTCCACCCATGACCTCTGGGCGAGATGCTCGAGCCACAGATGCTTTCATTAATTCAACAGCGTGGTCCCCCGCATCAATATCTACGCCAGCATCTTTATAGGTAGCCATCGCCTTAGCCCTCCACAATCTCTAACCGAGTCTTACCTTCAGATAAATCGGCTGGAATCGCAATCGGGTAATTACCCGAGAAACAAGCGGTGCAGAGCTTATTTTCTGCCACCTTTGTCGCTTCAATCAGCCCCGCCTCGGAGACAAAACCGAGCGAATCCGCGCCGATAGAGAGGCGGATCTCCTCAACGGTCATCTCTGCGCCAATTAACTCTGCGCGAGTAGCAAAATCAATCCCGTAGAAGCATGGCCACTTTACCGGCGGAGAAGAAATTCGAACGTGAATCTCTAACGCACCTGCTTCACGTAACATTTTTACAATTGCTCTTTGAGTATTTCCGCGAACGATTGAATCGTCGACAACAACAATGCGCTTTCCTTGAATAATTTCCCGAAGAGGGTTGAGCTTGAGTCGAATTCCGAGTTGGCGAATTGTTTGCGAGGGTTGGATAAATGTTCGGCCTACATAAGAATTCTTGACCAGACCAAGTCCAAATGGAATTCCAGACTCCTTGGCAAAGCCAATTGCCGCCGGAGTTCCTGATTCAGGTACCGGAATTACGAGATCGGCGTTGACCGGTGATTCAACTGCAAGACGGCGGCCAATAGCACCGCGCACAGCATGAATTCCTTGCCCTGCAATTGTTGTATCAGGTCGGGCAAGATAAACGTATTCAAAGATGCAACCTTTTGGATCTGGCGTTCCCCACATTGTTGAGCGGACACCATCTTCATCAATGGCAATAAATTCACCTGGTTCGATCTCTCGCACAAACTCTGCACCGACGATATCGAGTGCAGCTGTTTCTGAAGCAACCGCCCAACCTTTTTCAAGTTTTCCAAGTACTAACGGACGCACTCCGTTGAGATCGCGCGCAGCATAAAGAGTTGTTTCATCCATAATCACCAGTGAGAAAGCGCCACGTAACAACGGTAAGACGGCGATGATGTTCTCTTCGATTGTCTCGTGATCTTGTAAGCCGATGAGTGCGGTCATGATTTCGGTATCAGTTGTTGCACCACGCCCAAGCTTCGGTGACTCTGGTTCTAGTTCGCGCACCAAATCAAAGAGCTCGCCGGTATTGGTGAGATTTCCGTTATGGCCTAAAGCGATTGTTCCGTACTTAGTCGGGCGCAAGGTTGGCTGAGCATTAACCCACGTGCTTGAGCCGGTGGTGCTATAGCGGCAGTGTCCAATAGCAATTTCACCCTTGAGCGAAGAGAGATCGCTCTCGGTGAAGACTTGGGAGACAAGACCCATATCTTTGAAGATGACAATTCGCTCGCCATCGGAAGTTGCAATGCCAGCCGATTCTTGTCCACGATGTTGCAGAGCGTAAAGCCCGTAGAAAGTTAATTTTGCGACTTCTTCACCAGGGGCATAGACACCAAAGACGCCGCACGCATCTTGTGGTCCTTTATCTTCATCCAGAATGTTGTGGTTGAGATTTCCATCAGCTCTACGAATCATTGCGCGCTCCTGTAAGAGGAAGTAAGTGGCTTAAATCTGCACGGACACCGGATGCAAAAATCAGGCCTTCGCTATATGCATCGGACCAAGTTCTTTCACCTGAGACAAGTTGTAACCATACTTGCGCATCCATCTCGATCACATTGGGAGGAGTTCCGCGGGTGTGTTTTGGGCCATCGCCACATTGCACAGCGGCATAGGGAGGTATTCGAACCTCGATTGCCTTACCCGGATACTTATCCGCAAGGAGGGCAAGTGTGGACTTCACCTCGTTGAGAATCTTTGGATCACGCATGCTTGTTCTTACCCAAACAACTTCTTGAATGTTTCGGTGTGAGCAGAACGTAACTCTGTCAAAGAGATAGTTGCGTCATTAATGACGAGCGCATCGCCTCCAGTTGATCCAATTCTGGTCAAAGGAATTGATTGCTTAAGGGCAAGAGCTTCGAGGTCTCCTACCTTTGCAGATGTCACTGCCACAACTACTCGCCCTGGCGTTTCACTTAATAGCGCAATTCCAGGATTATCGAGAGTGATAGTTGCGCCAACGTTATAGCGGAGCACCATTTCAATCAGCGAAATTGCTAATCCGCCTTGGCTGAGGTCGTGAGCTGCGGTGAAAAGTGCGCTCAGATTGGCTTCAACTAAGAGATCGATTAGGCGCATCTCTCGCTGTAAGTCAGCAGTCGGAGCAACTCCGCCGCGCATTCCGTGAATGTAGGCCCACTCGCTACCAGAGAGATTTGCATCGGTGGCGCCAAGCAAAAAGAGCTCCAAACCAGCGTCTTTAAAGGACATTGGCGTACGGGTGCGGACATCCTGGATGACCCCGAGAACTCCGATGACCGGAGTCGGCAGAATCGCGGTAGAGCCAGTCTGGTTGTAGAACGAGACATTTCCGCCAGTGACCGGTAAGCCCATTTCAAGACATCCATCTGCTAATCCGCGTACAGATTCTGCAAATTGCCACATCACACCTGGATCTTCGGGAGAACCGAAATTAAGGCAGTTAGTAACAGCAAGTGGTTTAGCGCCTGCAGTTGCAATATTGCGAGCCGCTTCAGCAAGAGCCAACTTGGCTCCTTCATATGGATTGAGATATGACCAGTTGGCATTTGCATCAGTTGCAACAGCGACACCGAGATGTGTCTGCTCATCTATACGCACCATTCCCGAATCATCTGGCTGCGATTGAATTGTATTTCCTTGGACATATCGATCGTACTGGTCGGTGACCCAAGACTTGTCTGCCAAGTTAGGAGTTGCTGCAACTTTAAGAATTGCCTCCTTGATTTCTTCTGCAGTAACAGGAAGTGGTGGATTAATGATTTCTGCTGCAACCTGCTTGATGTAATCCGGCTCCGCTAATGGACGGATATAAACGGGTCCATCGTGAGCGACCGTACGAGGTGGCACATCAACAATAAGTTCTCCATTAAATGTAATCTCAAGGTGGGTTCCATCAGTGACTTCACCAATCACAGTTGATGTCACATCCCACTTCTTGCAGATTTCAAGGAAGCGATCAATCTTTGATGGTTCGACAATCGCGCACATACGCTCTTGTGATTCTGACATCAAGATTTCTTCTGGTGATAAAGATGGATCACGCAATGGAACTTTATCCAGCTGCACCTTCATGCCGCCTGAACCACCTGAGGCAAGCTCTGAAGTTGCGCAAGAAAGTCCCGCGCCACCGAGATCCTGAATTCCAACTACGAGATCCTCGGCAAAAATTTCAAGCGAACATTCGATAAGAACTTTCTCTACGAATGGATCGCCTACCTGAACTGCTGGACGCTTTGCTGGGCCTTTTGATTCAAAGGTCTCAGAGGCCAAGACAGATACGCCACCAATGCCATCGCCACCGGTCTTTGCCCCGTATAAAACAACGAGATTTCCGGCTCCTGCTGCTTTAGCCAACTTGATATCGCTATGTTTCATCACGCCAACACAGAGCGCATTAACCAATGGATTGCCAAGATAAGTCTCATCAAAGACAACTTCGCCACCGATATTAGGTAGACCTAAACAGTTTCCATATCCACCAACTCCTGAGATAACGCCAGGCAAGACGCGACGTGTATCAGGAGCATCTGCTGGACCAAAGCGAAGAGGATCCATCACCGCGATCGGACGTGCGCCCATCGTCAAGATGTCACGAACGATTCCACCCACACCTGTTGCTGCACCTTGGTATGGCTCAATATAAGAAGGGTGATTGTGCGACTCAATTTTAAAAGTTACTGCATAGCCTTGGCCGACATCTACGACACCAGCATTTTCTCCAATACCAACAAGAAGCGCATCACTCTTTACTGCTTTTTCACCAAATTGTTTCAAGTGAACTTTTGATGATTTATAGGAGCAATGCTCTGACCACATTACCGAGTACATTGCGAGCTCTGAAGATGTGGGACGGCGACCAAGAATCTCTTTGATACTTGCATACTCATCTGGCTTAAGGCCGAGTTCTGCAAATGGTTGTGGTGTATCTGGATTAGCTTTTGCTTTTGCAACTGTATCGAGTGACATTACTTGACCATCGCTTTCAAAACTGAAGTGAAGAATCCAAGGCCGTCAACACCAGGACCTGTTAATGCATCAACTGCATGCTCTGGGTGTGGCATGAGACCTACGATGTTGCCGCGTTCATTTGAGACGCCAGCAATCAGATTGCGAGATCCATTTGGATTGTCGCCGACATAGCGAGCTACAATTCGACCGTCACCCTCCAGCATCTTCAACGTCTCATCATCACATTGATAAGAGCCTTCGCCGTTCTTCAGCGGGATTACAACCTCTTGATCCTTTGCAAAAGAGTTGGTCCAAGCTGTGCTGTTATCTTCAATACGAATCTTCTGGTTGGTGCAGAGAAAGTGCAGGTGTTGATTGCGGGTCAACGCTCCAGGAATGAGGTGAGCCTCAGCGAGAACTTGAAAACCGTTACAGATTCCCAGTAGCGGCATCCCGCCCTTGGCCGCCGCAATGAGCGGCTCCATCACCGGTGAGAAGCGTGAAATAGCGCCACAACGGAGGTAATCACCGTAAGAAAAGCCGCCTGGCAGGATGACTGCATCGACTCCTTTGAGGTCGGCATCGTTATGCCATAGCGCAACCGCTTCGCCCCCTGCGTAGCGAACTGCGCGGGCGGCATCCCGATCATCGAGAGTTCCAGGGAAGGTAACAACACCAATCTTCATATTTATTACTTCTCCACTCGGACTGTGAAGTTTTCAATGACTGGGTTGGAGAACAACATCTCTGCTGCTTTCTCAACTTCAGCCAACTGTGCTGGAGTTGGCTCGCCATCAACGGTGATTTCAAAGCGCTTTCCTTGACGAACATCGGTAGCGAAGGTGAAGCCAAGACGTGGCAGCGCTGAAGCAACCGCTTTACCTTGTGGGTCGAGAATCTCAGGTTTCAACATTACATCCACCACGATTGTTGCCATTTTCTTTTCTCCTTCGCGCTTTGAGGGTTAAAACTTTGTACCGGTAATGCGTTCGTATGCTTCTTCGTATCGAGCCGCTGTCTTCTCGATAATCTCTTGCGGTAACTCAGGTGGTGGTGATTTTTTATCCCAGCCACTTGTTGTCAGCCAATCTCGAACAAATTGTTTATCGAATGAAGGTTGTGATTTACCTGGTGCCCATCCCGCAAGTTCCCAGAAGCGAGATGAGTCAGGGGTTAAAGCTTCATCTCCGAGCGTAATTGAGCCCTCAGAGTTTGCTCCGAATTCAAATTTGGTATCAGCCAGAATTATTCCGCGACTTAAGGCGTACTCAGCAGCTGTGTCATATAACCTCAGAGTTAACTCACGGAGCTCTGCTGCGATATCTGCACCCACAATCTTTGATGCACTCTCAAAATCAATATTGATATCGTGGTCGCCAACCTCGGCCTTGGTCGCTGGAGTAAAGATTGAGTGTGGAAGTTTCGATCCATCTACCAAACCATCTGGTAGAGAATTTCCGCAGACGGCACGGTTGTCGTTGTATTCCACAAGACCACTACCAGTGAGGTATCCACGAGCAACGCATTC
>JACCDH010572860.1_pt1 | contig 17817 bp, 7 predicted proteins | sample 7442481 | NCBI WGS metagenome assembly JACCDH01 (sample SAMN15323433, study PRJNA562643) | freshwater metagenome | isolation source: river surface water | place: USA:Blue River Watershed | collected 2017-08-15
ATGATTTGCAAAACTCACATGTGCTACCTGCATTGATTAGAAAATTTCATGAAGGAAAAATCAATGGGCTACCTGAAGTAGAGGTATGGGGTACAGGTTCTCCGCTCAGAGAATTTTTACATGTCGATGATTTGGCAGATGCATGCTACTTTCTCATGTTGAATTACAGCGAAAAAGAATTTGTCAATGTTGGAACAGGAACAGATCTTTCCATTAAATCGTTGGCGGAGATGGTGAAGGATATCGTGGGATACCAAGGGCAATTGGTATGGAATACAAGCAAGCCCGATGGGACACCCAGAAAACTCATGAATGTATCAAAACTAGAATCGCTCGGATGGAAACATCAGATTGACTTGAAAAAGGGAATCGAAATGGTATACTCCGAGTTTGTTGAAAAATACAACGCATGAAAAAAATACTCTTTCTCATTTGTTCTTGTATTAATTTGATCGCCATTGCTCAGCCTTTGCCTATTTCAGATTATTGGAACCGCGAACTAGAAAGAGTAGAACACATCAATGGTCACCCTGCCTTTACAAGTCTTAAGCCTGTTCTAAAGTCAGAAATCAATTATAGAAAACTGACCGGTGAAGTAAAAGACTCTGCCAAGTACTATTCCACATTGAGTCGTCTATTTTTCAGAGATCATCTATTGGAATACAAAAAAGATGATGCCTACCTGACAGTGGATGCATTGTTACAACTCGAATATTACAAAGATCAAATCAACCCCAATTACAACAAGTCGCACGCCCGAATGTATCAAAATAGTCGAGGTGTATTGCTGCAAGGAAAATTAGGGACTGCATTTGAATTTCAAACCCAATTTTTAGAATCGCAAAGTGTTCTACCATATTACCAAGATACCATTGCCCAGCAATTGGGTGTTATTCCTGGAATGGGACGGCACAAGCCCTTCAACAAAGTAGGTTACGATTATGGTGTTTCTCAAAGTTGGTTGTCCTATTCACCAAAATCATGGTGGGCTTTGGAAGTTGGATATGGCAAACAAATGATAGGCAACGGATATCGATCCTTGCTTTTATCGGACGCCTCGATGAGCTATCCCATGGTCAGACTTCACATTCTTCAGCCCAGATGGCAATACCACACTTCAGCAGCAATATTACAAGAACAAATACGCCTACCTCTTGGTGATACAGGTGAATCATTGTTCCGCAGAAAAAATGGACTCTGGAATTACTTCACTTTCCTCCCAACTACAAAATTGGAAATTGGCGTCATGGAGGCATGTGTGGATACCCGTTGGACAAGCCAAGGTACGGTTGCTCCCCCTGTTCATAGTTACATTCCAGTCATTGGTCTGCGTGGTTGGATGGCCCAAAAGGACACCAATAATTTTACATTGTACGGATTAAATATCAAGTGGAACCTAAGTACCAAAACCACATTCTATGGCCAATATGTAAAAACGTACAATGGTCGTGAAAGTCAAGGTTATCAGATAGGTGCGTTGTTTACTGACATTGGAATCAAAAATTTTGACGTGCGCCTAGAATACAACAAAACAGGTTCTCGACTTTATCAAAGTACATCCCAAAATTGGATGGGATATACCCAGCAAAATCAATCTTTGGGATATATTCAATATGGCAACTCAGAAGAATGGATTGCACGAGTCCATTACCGATACAACCGTTGGCTCGCGGATGGTCACTACAATCAAATGAATCAAAATTTGGGGAGTGGTGCCAATCCATATGACCTCGTGCAAGCTGAAGTTACGGGTCGGCGACTATTGCAGCAAATGCAAGTAGAAGTGGGTTATCTTATCCATCCTCATACCCGAACCTGCCTGTATATCGGATTTCTTAACAGAAAAGATGTACGAAATTACTCGGGTAATATCCGCCGTGAAAATTGGGATGGTCAATTGATGACCATCCGTTTCAGTTGTGACATTTCATCGCGTTACTTCGATTTTTAATGATTTAGGATTATATTCACGTAACCAAAACCGAAAACTTTGTTACTGGATTTAACCCTTGCATTCTTCACTGCCTTTTTGTTGGTGATGATTGCCATGCCTTCCCTTATAAAGGTGGCCAAACTAAAACATCTCGTGGATGAGCCCGGAGATGAGCGCAAACTGCACAACAGAAGCGTTCCTACAATTGGTGGCATCATGATATTTGCTGGAACCCTCTTTGCCTATTGTCTTTTATTTCCATCCAAAGAAACTTGGATGATGGGGAACAATTATGACCCGCTGTCTGCCCTCAACGAATTCAAATACTTGGTGGCTTCCATGTTCGTTTTGTTCTTTTTGGGTCTCAAAGATGATATCATAGGTGTATCACCGAATAAAAAACTATACGTGCATGCGTTGGTTGGCGTTATACTGGTCTACTTGGCGGACATCCGCATCACGAGTTTTTGGGGTTTGTTTGAGGTGAATGATTTGCCGTATTGGTTCAGCCTCGTATTAAGTCTTTTCACCTACATCGTCATTGTGAATGCCATTAACTTGATAGATGGTGTTGATGGATTGGCAGGAGGTATTGGTGTTATCGCATCGCTAACCTTTGCAATATGGTTTTACACTACAGGTGACTTACCCTTGGCGCTATTGGCCATAAGTTTGACCGGTGCATTGATTGGATTCTTGGTATTTAATTTTCAACCAGCCAAAATATTTATGGGGGATTCGGGATCACTTATACTCGGAATGGTACTCTTTGTGCTCGCCATGAAGCTGATTGAATTCCCTCCGAGTAGACTAAATGGCTTTTTTCAGCATGTTTCAAAACCTGTTTTGGTCATTGCCATTTTGGCCTATCCACTTATGGATACCTTGCGGGTTTTCACAGTTCGAATCGCCAATCGCCAATCACCTTTTAAGGCAGACAAAAACCATATACACCACAAACTACTCAACCTAGGATTTAGTCATCGTCAGGTGTGTATGATTCTATACGCTTACACGATTGGTATTATAGTTTTGACTTTCTTAATGCCGAAAGACACGCCGAACATTAGTTTTATTGTTGTCCTTTGTACAACATTGCTCACGTTCAGTTCTCTTTTTTGGTTTACCAAAAAGTAATTACCCATTCAATGTAAATCGAATGGCGATACCGGTATTGATGTTGGTATTGTTGAATGAGTTGGAGATTTTCGGCTTGTTGAACTGATGATCATAGAAGAATCTGATGGTCAACTTATCGCTAACCGCCATATCAGCGCTGGTCTTCAAGCTCCACAATGTTTGTCCTGCTGTAATCTGATTTTGCTTCTCTGTAATTTTTCTAATCATCGTTACATTGTCACGCATGGTCAAATCCGCACGCAAGTTGATTGACGTGTTCTTGGCCAACTTCAATGGGAACTTCTTTCCTTTTATTTTGGCCAATGGGTTGGGGATTTCTGTGAACTTATAACCTGTCCCGATAACAAAGCTATTGCTTCTATTCTCTGTTACTTGGTTATTGCTCAATCCCAACGCTACAGTTCTATCGCGTTTCATTTCCACTTTGACCTGTGGGTCATTGCTTTTCTTGGTCTTTACCGTCATGTCAAACCCAATCAATGGCGCCATGGACTCGGTTATTGTAATGGTATTGATTTGTTGCTTTGGAATCCAGTTGGGAACCTCATTGGCATCCAGTGCTGACGGTCTTCCTTGCGCGTCAGTTGCAAAGTTTAGATTCGTTACGTAGTTGGCGCTAATGGTGGAGCGATACTGATGATTGACCGTAAACTGTTTGAAATATTTCTTAACGCTTTCCAATTTCGTAAAGCCATCGTAACTGACTTTCCAGTTCGGTTGTGAAGATGTTTTGAATGGATTCAACGCTACTTCTTCCGGTGACTTGCCGGTGTAGGCCGCTATGAATGCAGGAATAACAACATCTTGCGACGTACCGCCGTAGCCTTGATAGAATCCAGTTGGCTCTGGATTCGTCAATTGATAGCTTTCCTCATTCAACCGTGCAGAAATTACTTCGCGATAAGCCAACAACTGCGTGAAAGGCTCTGACATGTTTCCATTGGACTTGTCATCTCTCGCAAAAGCCGTGGACCACGTATTGATAGAAGCGCTAAAGTTTCCTGTTTCCAAAGGCGATTGGAATTGATATTCCATCGAATCTGGATTGTAACGGAAGAAGCTAGATAAGTTGCGACCGTCTTGTCTGTTAGCAGTCAATTCGATTTTCAAATACTTGATCGGCTCTATCGATGCTTTGGCGCTCCAGTTGGTGGTGGCGGTTTCTGTATACTGGTTGTTCAAGTAAGGCGAATTCACCAAATAACCATTCTCCGACATGAGCACAGCAAAATTACGGTCAGTCAAATTGCCTTGCCAATCTGTATTTTGTTGCCCAAATGCAAAGCCCAAACCTGGTGCGCTAAACTGTCCATTTTGACCCAACATGCCAGCGCGTTGATTGTAACCCGGCAACATCATCCCCTCATTCTTTGCATACGTGACGTTGGCGTTGCGAACCATCATCAAGAATCGCAATGAAACATCCACCCAATTGATTTTTTCCTTCTTTTCCTTTTTCTCCAAATCCTTACCAAAGCCATCTTTGTTGTCCGGATTGTTGGCATCCTTTCCTTTGTCCTTCTTGTCGTCTTTCTTGCCTTGATTCACTTCTTTCAATCTTGGAACCTTGTTGTACAATGTTTCAAAATTGGCTGTTGCATTCAAATTCAAATTTCTAGAATTTTGGATGCGGTGACCCAAAGTGTCTTGCGTAAATGGAGCGCGGTCCCAACGGAAACTCGAACTGTACTTCACATCGGAACTCACGAAATCAATCAACGGGAATTTATCCAAAGGCAATTTGTATGAGGCGTTGAATTGATGGTTGTACATCGTACTCTCACCCATCTTCATGATGTTTCCACTCACTGTGTCCTTGTACGCTTCATACCAATCTTTGTCTTCTTTCTGAATGACACCACGTGGCTCCACGATTAAAGCCGTGTTGGCAGCAACAAAATCCATTTTGATGCTCTTGGTCAAATCGTATTTGATGTTGTAATTTCTGTTCCAACTCCAGTTCTTTTGGGCTTGGGTTTGAATCAACATATCGCTATACACACCAGTCAACTCGAGGGTATTGTTTCTGATTCGACTCGTTTCATAGGTACGATTCATGTCTGTGTGGAAACCTACTTGTTTGATTCCCGGATAGAAATTGAATTCCTTCACCCACTTCAAATACGGAGATGTTTTGACCAATGGGATTTTAGCGAATGGTTTGATTTCTTTGGGCTTGTTGTTGAAAGCATAATCAAATCCACCTGTGTATTGTTTGTTCAATCGGAAGTCGATATTGATGTCACGGAAATAGATTTCGTTGTAAGCATAACTCACGGAGAAATTGTCGATGCTATAGAATTTGGGTTCGTCACCAGAACCACCTCCACCAGCAGCTGCCGGCGCTGGAGCTGCAGGTCGACCCGCGGCAGCCGCTGGATCGGCGCTTCCGCCTTCTTTCTTCGGAACAATCTTCACATTGGTGACATTCACACTACGACGACGCGTCATCGTTTGTGATTTCTTCTTCAATGGTTTGGACAAATTGGGCAATTCCGCCAATTCCAAATCCGGTTGCAATGGACTGTAACGTGGAGTTGACACGTTCTCTGAGAAGCCCATGTACAAAGGCATTTGAACGCCCCAATTCTCTGGGAAGAACTTACCCATCTGAACAGTAGTACTGGCATCCACACCAGTCTTTGTTTCTTGCTGACGTTGTTGCACCTTCTGCTCAACAGATCCCCAACCTGGTGTACTGATATTACCCGCCAAATTCACGGTGGCAATGTCTGCCACTTGTGCCGTCAATCGTCCAATAGCGGCCCATCCTGAAGTGTTGTCAAACTCCGACAAACGCAATTCGTTCACCCAAACAATGGCGCATTTTGCTTTTCCATCGTCATTGCTATCAAAAACATTCTTCTTGTCGTCTGGATTGCGAACACCAATCATCAATACAGTGACATTAGAAATGTTGGGATTTCCTTTCACGGAAATTTGAACGTTGTCTGAAAGCTTCTTGGTAAAGGCTTGCAAATTGGAAAAAGCTGCGGGGCGCGAGGCTTTCAAATCTTGCAAATCCTTGATGACAATATCGAAGTTGTTTTCTTCAGGCCAAATCTCTGTATCGTCATTGGTAAACCAAGGTGTAACAGACATGGGCATTTCATACTCGTAATAGTTTTGATCAAAGTCAGAACCCAAACGAACAAAGACAGTAAGGTCTTTGTCTTTTAATTCACTTTCTACACCTTTGGCTTCGATGTGTGCGAACATACGCAAGCGTTTGTACTGGCGCATATCAAAGGTCACATTTCGGTATGCCGCTTTGGCATCACCATCGTTCAAATTACAAACGGACATGGCCAAACTCTGCTCGTTCATGCTGCGCAAATTGGCCGATGCGACATCTTGCTCACGAATAATTCCAGGAGGAACCGCATAAGGAACTGGCTCACGATTTCCGTTTTCTTCAATGTTTACCGCAGCGATATCAAACTCTGTTGGCTCATCATCATTGGGCTCCAATTCTTGCGGCCCCAATAAACTTTGATCCAATTTTCTCCACTCACCTCTTACCAATTCCAATCGAGCAAAGCGAAGTGTAACAGGCTCTTTCCAACCTTTCAAGAACATTCTGATGTAGCGAATCGATCTGAAATCTGGAATGTTACCAATACGAGATTCAAACTCCTTGATGGGCACTTTGAACTGGTACCAACGAATCGATCTTTCCTCACCATCCGCAGTAGTCTTGGTGGTAACAAAGCTGTCCGTGATGTAATTGGAGCCAATGTTATTTTCACCCAAATCTCCAGGACGCATACTGACCTTGTATTGAAAATAACTTTCAATTTGATTCAAGGTAATGTCTTGGTTGATGTCCTCTGTATTGGGAACAGTCGTTGCAGTGATGGGATAGCCTTCGGGACTTGAAGTATTGGCATTGCCCTCGTAACCATTGTAACGCTTGTATCGCTCCAACGTTGACAAGTCCTCTTGGTCGCTTTGACTTCCGCGGAAATATCTGAAATCATCCGCTGATGGATCTTGCACAATCTTCACATATGATTCTGGTGTAACGTGGTTTTGTACAGATGACAACCACTGCGAAAAGAAGTTCTGCTCTTGCGCAGAATTCAGTCCATCCAAACCAATGTCTTGTTGCTCATATGAACCGGTGGTGTTATCAAACGCATTTACGACGTTGAAAGTAGAAGGATTGGGATAAATACCATAAGAACCAGTTAGTGTGGGCAATGGATTGTTGTCCGTTGGATAACCATTTTCAAATGACAAATGAGAGTCGTTCAAGACATCTTCCGATACGTTACCCAAGTTGAAATATAAGTCACCTCCATTTGTATTTTCTGAATCATCATTGAAAGGATCCATCACCCAAAATTGAATGAACTGAACGTTACTCATTTCAAAGTCTGTGGTGGTCAAAGCCCGCTGAATACCACCCCATCTGGTTTCTGGTTCATTAAGTAATCCTTCCGTTGACAATCCCGAGGAATATCCTGCAACACCATCTGGTGTATCATAGTTGTAGGGTCCGCGTTCTTCTGGATAATAGGTCAAATCCAAGGTTGCAATGTTGGGAGGGGTTCCCGGAGGCAATTGACGATTGGGGAAAACTTCTGCTTCCAATACCTCACGCATGCGGTGGTCGCTTTGCATATCGGCATCTACGTTGGGAGGAGTCAAAGCATTGTTTCTGTAGAACAAGGGATCAATTACATACCAACTCAATCGCGCGCGGTTGTAATTGTATATCACACTGTCTTCAATATTTCCTTCAGGGAAAAGGCCTTGCTGCATCTTGGGCGTACTCGCCAAAAACCATTGGTTGATGGTTCGCAAATCAATGACGCTCTGACTACCTTCAAAATCATCGATGTAAGAATTACCAATCTTAGAAATCGCCTTGCTATGTCCTGGGAACATTTTGGCCGCCTCCCCATTGAAGGATATGGTCGACTTGGCTTTGGTCTTGATAAATGGCAGACGATCTACCATCTCAGTCAAGAAAGGAATCTCTTCCTGGTAATTCACGTCTGCACCCACTACCCAATTGTTCACGGGTTCATCACCGATATTTACTTTCTGTGTGAGTGGTCGTTCTCGCAAGTTCATGAAAGTAGAACCAACCGTAATTTTATCATTGAACTTGTAATCAAAACGGCTTCCCAACATGGTTTTGAATTGCATGTTGAACAGCGAGTTACTTTCAACCGAAACCTTGATGGGATTGCCACTGCTCATCACACCTTCGTTGATGATTTTTACGCGACCCAAGTTGTAATCCACCGTAAAATCTTGCCCTTCTACCAACTTGATGCTACCAGATGTGACAGAAACCGAGCCTTGCGGAATGTTCATCGCGTTCAATGAGATGTCCGAGCCCGAAGCGCTTTGGTATTGTCCTTTGATTCTAAAACGATTCAGTTGTGGGAAGTTGATCTGTGCTGAGGTTTTTGTCGAATCGTACAACGGATTAAAAACTACCTGGCTGATCATCTGCTGCGCTTGTGTGGTTAGACCGCCAAATCCGTCAACTATCTCATTCTCCAAATGCTGACCAAAAGGCTCAATGTGCGGGAAGAAAATTCGACCCGTCTGCGCATCAATCAAACCGCCTTGGGTAGCGGCATTGGGAACAAAGTCGAAAAACGCATCCGCATAAGGCATTTGTTGGTTGTCAATTCTATCCAAGTCAAGCAATTGCAGCAAAAGCTTACCCGATAATGGCTCGCGCTGGATGCTGTTCATGTTGACCCCCGTTGCTGGGTTGTTGTACCAAACGTCCAATCGGAAATTTTCAGGAGATACTCCAAAAGCCCCAAGGTTGTAAACGTTCTTCATCATGTTCTGCCAAAGTGGTGCAGGATCTCCGTTGGTCAATTTGACCATGGTGATGGATGACTTCAACATCTTCAACACCAACGCTTGTGGCGCTGCAATACCATCTTGTGAAAGTGTACCTACTTGAAAGGTCTGTCCATTCAAGGTATACTCATAGGCTACCGCCAAAACTTCCGCATTGTTCAGTGCCTGTTTCAAAGAGACAAAACCCAATTTTGTATTGTAAGTAAATTCCGATGCATTCAATTTACGGGCATTACCTACTCTTTCGTAGTGAATACCTTGTCGCAAGTTGAGACCCAGCGCTTGAATGGCAGGATTGGCATTGGTAAATCCAAGAATCTCTTGGCTGCCCATCATGGTGGAATACAAATCGTTGTTGTCGTTGTCCGGATTGTTGGGTTGTGGCTGGTTAATCAACCCTTGATAGGCATAGTCCGTGGACATGTGTGCTGCAGGCTCACCCAAATCAGAGAAGGCCAAAATATTTCGAACATCCTGCGTATTGGCTTGCTGGTTTACCACCCAAACCTCAATTCTCGTTACCACTGCCCCGCTGTTTACCACAGGCAATGTCTTCATCGCGTTGTCGTAACCGTCTCTGAAGTATCCAGACAAGAAGTAATGTCGATTGGCTTCGTAATTGTCTACCGGAATATCAAACTGCGTGGTCTGCGCTCCGCCTTGTACAGTAATTTCTTTGCGCTCTCCTTTTTGCTGTGAAATCACGGTTGTGTTTTTCAACTTGCCCCATTGCGTTTCTACTTTGGCACCAAACAAGCTGGAACTCCCTTGAATCAAGGAACCCGAAAGTGGCATTTGTACAGTACCCAATTCGATTTTCTTGATAATCTGATCTTCGTCTCCGGTGTAACCCAACTTCATTTGATTCTCAAAATCAAATTGGCTTTCGGTGTTGTAATTGAAATTAAACTTCATTCGGGTACCCACGTTACCCGTAACATTCAGCTGAATCTTTTGATCAAAATCAAAAGTGGTTACCCTGCGCTGGCGCTCAGGAATCCTGGGATTGTCTACTTTGGACATTTTCAAACCAAATGTTAACTCCGCACTTCCTTGTGGGCGAAACTCAATTTCATTGGAACCGAAAATATTTTCAAAGGCTTTGGAATCGATTTTAAAACTCGGTGCAAACTCGCGTTTGGCCTCGTCATCTTGCTTCACCAACTCTTTCCAATAAGCAGTTACATTGTCTTTCATTTGAAAGGCCATGTACTCTTCCATGGTCATCTGGGTGGCATTTCTGAAATCTATGCGATCTCCAATTTTTTGAGACACCTCATACAACCCAGTCTCTGGATTGTACTCCACGTGGTACTTGATGTTCTTGGGAAGCGGGATGGCAATGCCGTTGTCTTGGGGCGAAGGATTGATGGGGTCTTGGTTGGGCCAAACGGGAGTGACAGTTGTATCTGCGGAAGCCGTAATTCTTGCCGACGGTCTGGACCATTGCGGATGGTAGCTCAAGACAGACATCGACCAAGCCAACCACGAGGACAACAAACTAATGCCCACAATCGCGACCCACTGTATGATATGCCTCGGACTAACCTTCACTTAAATTTGTTTCAAAACCCATTTTATCCATTCTTCCAAACTTCCATTGGGGTTTTCTTTCATGACTTTGTCCAAATTCTTTTCGGCTTTCGACTTGTCTAATCCCAACGAGGAAAGGGCCAATAACGCGTCCTGACGCTGTATATTGTATGCAATACCTGATTTTTCAGAAGAAATTACACCATCAAACTTGCCCATTTTGTCGTGTAGATCGATGATCATACGTTCCGCGGTTTTTTCGCCGATTCCTTTGATACGCTTCAAACCTGCAACATCCTTGCTGATGATCACCGCGCGCAATTCGTCAGCACTCAAACTAGAAAGCACCATACGGGCAGTGTTGGGACCAACACCACTTACAGAAATAAGCTTCTTAAAAATCTCTCTATCCTCTGGATTGCTAAATCCATACAGAACCAATGAAAAGTCATTTCCATTGATGTGCATGTGGGTAAACAATGTTACCTCCCCTGCATCTGGGAGTTGACTATAAGTACTCAATGGAATCTGCGCCAAATAGCCGACACCATTGACTTCCACAACTGCATGTACCGGACTTTTCTCCAGTAATTTACCACGAATAGAGTGCAACATCACCTTTCTTTTTTAGAAAGGCGTGAAAATACAAAAAAACCAGCTACTAAGCGCGACCGGTTCCCTTGAATTGTGCGTCCACTACAGCAATTCGAATCATATTGATGATTTCTCTTACAGAGCAGCCCATTTGTAGGATATGATAACTGTGATTCATCCCCAATAAAACGGGTCCGATTACCTCACATCCTGCGGATTCTTGCAACAATTTATAAGCAATGTTTCCAGCTGAAAGATTGGGGAAAATCAAGGTGTTCACCTGATGACCCACCAACTTAGAGAATGGGAAATTCTCTTGCATCATTTCATTGTTCAATGCAAAATTGGCCTGCAATTCGCCGTCTACCAACAAGTGGGGATGGTCTCTTTGCAAGATTTCCGCTGCCTTGGCCATTTTTTGTGGATCCTTTCCTTTGGCAGAACCAAAGTTAGAATAACTCAACAATGCAATGCGAGGCGTGATTTTCATTTGGCTAATCGCGTCAGCCACGCGCAATGTGATTTCCACGATATCCTCCGCCGTAGGATCTTCGTTTACTGTGGTATCAGCAAAGAACAATGGGCCCTTGAGCGTTTGAACAATGTACATACCGCACACTTTCTTAACACCTTGAGCAGGTCCTATTACTTGCAATCCTGGACGAATTACTTTGGAGTAATTGCGGGTCATACCGCTGATCATCGCATCAGCCATTCCCGTTTCAACCATCATCGCACCGTAATAATTTCGCTCACGCATAGCACGAACGGCATCTGTTTGGGTGATTCCGCGGCGTTGTTTTCTTTCAAAATAAATCTTTCCAAAACGCTCACGCATCGCGTCATTGGCCTCAATGCGGGGATCAAAAATCTCCACTCCTTCCAAATCAATGTCCCATTCCTTGATAAGTTCGCGAATGCGTTTTTCATCTCCCAAAAGAATTGGAATTGCGCATCCTTCATCCTTGGCAGCCTCCGCAGCCTTCAAAATCTTTACGTTCTCTCCTTCAGCAAATACAACACGTTTGGGCGATTTTCTAGCGCGCTCCGCGATACCGCGAGACAACGCATTGTCTCTACCTATTCGACTCAACAATTCTGCTTTGTAGGCCTCGTCGCTCTTCATGGGCAATTTGGCTACTCCGCTTTCAACAGCTGCCTTTGCCACCGCTCCAGATACGACATAAATCAATCGTGGATCCAATGGTTTTGGGATGATGTAATCACGACCAAAAGTAATGGTTTGCAAATTGTAAGCTTGGATTACCTCTTCGGGTACGGACTCTTTGGCCAATGCTGCCAACGCATGCACAGCAGCCAACTTCATTTCATTGTTGATGCAACGTGCGCGCACATCCAAGGCACCTCTAAATATAAAAGGGAATCCCAAAACGTTGTTCACCTGATTGGGATGATCACTTCTTCCTGTTGCCATGATTAGATCAGGGCGAACTGCCATTGCATCGTCGTAACAAATCTCAGGATCTGGATTGGCCAATGCAAATACCACTGGATTTGGCGCCATAGAGGCAACCATTTCCTTGGAAACAATATTGCCTTGTGACAATCCCAAAAACACGTCCGCTCCTTTCATGGCATCTACCAAGGTGCCAATGTTGTGTTCTACTGCAAATCTTCTTTTTCTGTGATCCAAATCTGTGCGGTCTGCTGTAATCAAACCTTTGGAGTCATACATGTAAATATTCTTGGGATCCGCACCCAATTGAATCATCATGTCTACGCATGACAATGCCGCTGCACCTGCACCACTCACCACAATTCTTACTTCGCCAATATTTTTTCCTGCCAATTCGAGCGCATTGATCAATGCCGCACTTGAAATGATGGCTGTACCATGTTGGTCATCGTGCATGATGGGAATATCCAACTCAGCCTTTAATCGTTCTTCAATCTCAAATGCCTCTGGTGCCTTGATGTCCTCTAGATTGATTCCACCAAAAGTGGGGGAGATATTTTTTACTGTTCTGATAAAATCATCCACATCTGTGGTGTTGACTTCAATGTCAATACTGTCAATATCTGCAAAGATTTTGAACAACATTCCTTTTCCTTCCATCACAGGCTTTGACGCCTCAGGACCTAGATTTCCAAGACCCAAAATGGCTGTACCATTGGATATTACTGCCACCAAATTTCCCTTGGCGGTATACTTGTACACATCGTCTACATTGGCCGCTATCGCCAAAACAGGCTCCGCAACTCCTGGAGAATATGCCAAGGCCAAATCACGCTGTGAGCTGTGGGGTTTGGTTGGGATAATTTCCAATTTCCCTGGTCTTCCTTGAGAATGATAATCCAGTGCGTCCTTTTTCTTAATCGCTTCCATTTTTTTCTATTTCCTAATTCTACAAATGTAAATGTCTCAGCATATAAGTACCCGTTTTACTGAATACTTCTTCCATATTTTCAAACTGAAATCCCAATTCTCTATTAATTTTCTCTGAGCTAAACTCCTTGACCTGCCCGGTATTTCTTATTGCTTCCTCTGTAATTTTTGCTTTGATTCCCATGAACTTCTCCTTAAAGCCATCTAGCATCCAAAGCAATTTCAGCACTACCCCATTGACTTTCCAAAATGGCGTTTTCAATCCCATGGATTTGGCTATCTGCCCAAAGGCCCACTGCATGGTTTGATTCTCAGCTACCAATACATATCGCTGTCCCCATTTGTTGTTGTCAAGCAATGCCAATATCGCATTGGACACATCTTGTGCGCTAACCCATCCCGTTCCACCTTGGGGATATCCGCGCCAATTTCTGGCAACCGTTTCAAACAATGCCCCAGTACTTTGCTTGGGCGAACAATCTCCAATGATCACGCCCGGATTAACAATAACAAATTGTCCTCCTTCCTCATGTCCCCTCCACACTTCCATCTCTCCCAAAAACTTGGTCCTGGCATATTCCGTGTGGTCTTTTGAAGGTTGCCAAAAACATTCTTCATCAATTTTCTTTCCTTCAGCAGCCTTACCAAGCGCGGCTATTGAACTCACAAAACCCATCGGTACTTGGTGATCCAAACACCAATTGACCCAACGCTCCGTTTGATGGACATTGACCTCCATCATGGCTGCATGGTCTTTTCTATGATAACTCACCATGGCCGCACAATGAATCAATGCCGATAATTCTTGCTCCGGATCTTGGAAATCCCAATCAGCTGCTGACATCCATGTAAGGGCTTTCATTTGCTCATCAGAAATCCCCTGATCTTTCAACCAAATTTCTGTTTCTACAAAAGGGGTGGTGTGATAAAATGCCAATACGCGATTGCCGCGCACCAACAATGCCTTTACCATATACTTTCCCACCAAACCGGTGGCACCCGTCACCCAATACATGTGGCGAAGTTAACCCACAATCTCTTTAACTTCGCCGACATTGAAAACAACGGCTCACATCGAACAAATATTGAAAACACTTCCGGACAAACCGGGGGTTTATCAATACTATGATGAGCTCGGCAATTTATTGTACATCGGCAAGGCCAAAGTCCTTAAAAATAGGGTCTCTAGCTACTTCGGTAAAATCAAATTTGATAGCGCCAAAACTTTTCAGTTGGTGAAAAGAATAGCGGATATCAAATACATTGTGGTAGCTACAGAATCGGATGCATTGCTTCTTGAAAATTCTTTGATCAAGCAATACAAACCCAAATACAATATTGCACTTAAAGACGACAGAACGTATCCGAGTATTGTGATCAAAAATGAGAGATTTCCAAGGGTTTTCCCGACCCGAAAAATCATCAAAGATGGATCACTCTATTTGGGTCCCTTTACCAGCGTAAAGGCCATGCACCAGGTTTTGGATTTGGCCAAAACACTTTATCCTGTTAGAACCTGCACCCTACCTCTAACGCCTGAAAACATTGAGAAAGGGAAGTTCAGGGTTTGCTTGGAATACCACATTGGAAACTGCAAAGGCCCATGTGATGCCAAGCAATCAGAAGAAGAGTACAACCAACACATCCAAAACATCAAGCGCATTGTAAAAGGATACTACGGTGATGTGCTCCGAGAGCTCAAGCAAGAAATGCAAATTCAAGCGCAGGCTTTGAATTTTGAAGAGGCACACAAAATCAAGGAAAAGATTGATGCATTGGAAACTTTTCAAGCCAAAAACACCATCGTTCATCCGTCTATTTCCAACATCGATGTATTCAGCATTGTTTCTGATGAGCAAAATGCATTTGTCAATTATCTTCAAATCATGAACGGTTCCATTTCCATTGGGTACAACTTGGAGTTGAAAAAGAGAATGGACGAAACAGACGAGGACATATTGCAATTTGCGGTGATTGAAATCAGAGAAAAATTCCAGTCCAAGGCCAAAGAAATTTTGACTCCCCTTGCCATCGATTGGCCCTGGGAAGACAGCAAAATCATCGTGCCGCAAAGAGGAGATAAAAAGAAGCTACTCGATCTGTCCGAGCGAAATGCCAAGCAGAGTTTGATTCTTTCACACAAGCAAATAGAGCTAACAGATCCTGAGCGTCACACTGAGCGTATTTTGGCCACTTTACAAAAGGATTTACACATGCAGGAATTGCCTAGGCACATTGAGTGTTTTGACAATTCCAATATCCAAGGAACCAATCCTGTGAGTGCTTGCGTTGTATTTAAAAATGCCAAATCCAGCAAAAAAGATTACCGCATTTTCAATGTAAAAACGGTACAAGGTCCAGACGATTTTGCCACCATGCGCGAAGCCATTTACAGGAGGTACCACCGTGTGATGGAAGAGAATGAACCGCTGCCCCAACTGCTCATCATTGACGGTGGAAAAGGACAATTGAGTGCAGCCTTGGAAAGCTTGACACTATTGGGATTAAATGGAAAACTTGCTGTGATCGGGATCGCCAAAAAATTGGAAGAAATCTACTTTCCTGGGGATTCAGATCCTTTGTATTTGGACAAACGCTCTGAGTCACTCAAATTGATTCAACAGCTCAGAGATGAAGCGCATCGATTTGGACTTTCCAAACACCGCAACAGACGCTCCAAAGAAGCCATACAAACAGAGCTCACGCAAATACCAGGATTGGGAATCCAGTCGGCACAAAAACTATTGCGCCAATTTGGAAGCGTTGAAAATATCAAACAACAGTCCGTAGAGTCACTAACCACTGCCGTTTCAAAACCCATAGCCGCCAAGGTTTATCAGTACTTCCAACTTCCGCAAGATCTCTCCTAAAAGTAACGGGTAAGGTGGTCAAGAAATGAGCAATGGCCTGTTGAAAGACCCCGCATTATTTCGTAACCCTACTCAGTCAAAAATTATCTTTGTATTATGGAAAAAATGAATCCTGACGTAGTTAAAAAATACAACAAACGAATAATTTGGATCGGAGCAACGCCAGCCATTTTGGTGTTCCTGATTCTTCTCATTACGCTGTTTAGTGGGCTACCCAATGTCGATGCCTTGGCCAATCCCAAGGTGAGTTTGGCCTCTTCGATTTACAGTTCTGATGGCAAATTAATCGGTTCATACTTCAAAGAAAATCGTGCAGATGTCAAATTCAATGAATTGCCCAAACACTTGATAGACGCGCTTGTTGCTACCGAGGATGAGCGTTTCTATCAGCACAGTGGCGTTGATTACTTGGGGCTTTTTAGAGCCGTATTCAGTTTTGGACAAGATGGAGGTGGCTCAACCATTACCCAACAATTGGCCAAACAACAATTCACCAAGAACTTCGAAAAAGTTGGTAAAGTAAAACGTGCTTGGCAAAAAATCAGAGAGTGGATTATCGCCTGCCGTTTGGAGCGTTTGTACACCAAAGAAGAAATCGTTACGCACTATCTCAACCAATATGACTTCTTGAATCAAGCGGTGGGAATCAAGTCTGCAGCTTTGGTGTATTTCAATACCTCTCCGGACAAACTAACAGTTGACCAATGCGCCATGTTGGTGGGAATGCTGAAGAACTCATCTTTGTTCAATCCCATCAAGCGTGAGGAGAAGGTTCTGAAACGTCGCGAAGTGGTATTGAAGCAAATGGTGAAAAATGGCTACCTCACCGATGCTAAATATGATTCGCTCCGCGTGCTACCTCTGGGATTAGATTTTCAAAAAATTAGCCACACTGAAGGAATGGCGCCCTATTTCAGAGAAGTTCTTCGATTAAAATTGCAAGACATATTTGACGAAAAAAATGCAGATGGTAGTTTGAAATATGCCAAGGCAGACGGAACTCCTTACAACATCTACAAAGACGGTTTAAAAATTTATACAACCCTCGATTCTCGCTTGCAGGAATACGGCGAATACGCAGTAGAAGAGCATTTGAGCAAGGAATTGCAAAAAGCCTTTACCCAGGATTTAAAATCGAGACGAAAAGAAAATTATCCATTTTACAATGGCATTACGGCCTCGGATAGAAAGAATATCATTGATCAATCCGTGAAGCAAAGTGATCGCTACAAAGTATTGGCGGGGCACCAGTGCCCGAATTGCAAAAGGCCCAAGAGTTACATTGCACACCAAGGAAATGAATGGGTCTGTCAAGAAGATGAAGGTGGATGTGGTGAACATTGGAAATACCATAGCGCGAGTGACATCGATCAAATTTTTGCCAAGCCTGTAAAAATGAAGGTATACAGCCATGCTGGTCCCAAAGACACCACCTTGAGTCCCATGGATAGTATCCTTTACCACAAAGCGATTTTACATGCCAGCTTAATGTCCATCGATCCAAAATCAGGTCATGTCAAAGCATGGGTAGGTGGTATAGATTACAACTATTTCAAATACGACAA
>JACCDH010047841.1_pt1 | contig 17809 bp, 13 predicted proteins | sample 7442481 | NCBI WGS metagenome assembly JACCDH01 (sample SAMN15323433, study PRJNA562643) | freshwater metagenome | isolation source: river surface water | place: USA:Blue River Watershed | collected 2017-08-15
ATAAAGCCTCGAATTTTCGAGGCTTTATTGTTTCTTTTCATACGCCATTTTTATAAGAAAATAATGGCTTTGAAAAATGCTCTAATTCTTCAGCCCTAAATTAAAATTTAACGGGCTTTGAATTATCCTCTTATGACTTTTAATAAAGCCTCGAATTTTCGAGGCTTTATTGTTTCTTTTCATACGCCATTTTTATAAGAAAATAATGGCTTTGAAAAATGCGCTAATTCTTCAGCCCTAAATTAAAATTTAACGGGCTTCGAATTATCCTCTTATGACTTTTAATAAAGCCTCGAATTTTCGAGGCTTTATTGTTTCTTTTCATACGCCATTTTCAAAGAAAATAATGGCTTTGAAAAATGCGCTTATAACTACCCTTGGATTAGTTTTACCTCCGTTAGTGCACTAAAAGAATACACATAACCAGTAGCTACTTCCACACACTCAATTCTTATACGACGTTTTTTACCTCTTCTAAAAATACGGCCTTTAAAAGATTCGAATAAAGCACCTTCAGGGATATGGGCAACAAAAGCATACCCTTCTTTTTTAACCGCATCATATTTACGCAAAACCAATAATAGCGCTGTTTCCCCATTCGCAGTAGCAGCAGGATTCAAAAGGGTTTTTTGTAAACTTTTTTGGATATCTACAGGAAAAATTTCCATCCGAATGAATGCGGCTAATAAATTCCCGTAAATGCTTTTCCATTCTTTGCCATGAGCCTCTACCCTATTTTTATATTGTTCAAAACAAAGTAAATGAGCGAGCTCATGTAAAAGGGTAATTAAAAATTCGTATTGATTTAAATTTCCATTAACTGAAATTTTATGATTCGCCCCTAAGGCAGCATGGCGATAATCTCCTAATACCGATTTACGTGCCTTAGACACTGTTAAATGAACTTTATATTCATTGATAAGACTCACTACGGGATCAAATGCCCCTTCTGGTAAATAGTTACTTAATGCTTGTAATGGATGTTCAACTTTTGCCATTCAATAAAATCTATTGCTTAATTTTTGTCCATCCCATCTCTAACCAAGTATAAACAAGGTATAAACCCATACACGCAAGTAGCGTTGGATACCCTACTGCAGCTTTTTTTTGTGTGGCATACGCGAGGGCTGCACCTGCAAATACAACCATTTTTATTAAGGTTCCTAACATGACTGAACGAACCATTACATTTGGATTGGAGGCAACAATCATTTTTAAACGAAAAAAGTTAAAAATGGACATACTCAATAACATCAAATTGACCACCAAAATAAAATTAAATTTAAATACAGTACTATCCTTAAAGTAAGTGTAGGAAAAAATAAGCACCGCATTTGTCAATGCAAATAATAATAAAACGGGTAATAATTTTTTAATTGTCATGATATATTATTTATCAGATGGATTCCCCGATTTTTTGTTCGTTTTTTTTATGATATCCAATAAGGAAATGATAATAAACAAAAAAGGCAGCAACCAAATAAAAAGGGGAATTTGAATTGAAAAGAAATGCTGTTTATCCAAGTATTTTCCTGCAAATAGCAATAGAATTAATGCAACAGCCCATTGTGAAGCTAAGCCGGCAAATTTAGTCCACTGAAATTGATGATCAGATGGGGTGTTGTTTTTCAACTTATTAAAATTAGTCATTGCTTTGATTCGTATCTGTTACTTGAATAACAGTGGTATCAAGTTGCATAGCACTTCCTTCTGAAAGCACTTTCTTTAAACCTGATAAATATTGATCCTTATACTGAATGGTTCTTTCTAATGAATCCGTTCGGATTTTTAACAATTGTAATGAGGTTCTACTCTCTTTGTTTCCATAACCAGGAATATAATATTTAAGTGGAGTAAAGGCAATCAAGGTAATGGTTAAACCCACTAGTAAAATAAAACTAATGCTTAATCCAATATATACCGATTTACGAGACAATCTGAATGCAGCCACTTCGTCATAAGTGTCATCATTCATAATCACCAATCTATAGGTATTACTGGTTCTTTTGAAGGTATTATTGATGTCTAAATTGGGCATATCATTAATTGCTTGTTAAAGATACGATGGGAAAGCAATTTTTACCAAAATAATAAGGATAAATTGTATTTTTAAGGGAGTTTTTAACCCATATATGGCCCTACTTACAAATCATTTAAAATACTACAAGATTTGCGTGTTAGCAATATGCTTCATGACTAGCTGCATTAAGCAATTAAATGCACAAGATAGTAGTGCCAAAATTATAGATTTAAACCAAAACAAACTGGTAAAAAAAATTAATTCCATTTTAGACTCAACACAGAATAAAATAAAAAATACCATTTATAATAAAGCTACTGAGTTGAGTAAATCAGCCAGTGCCGAAATAAATAAAACGGTGGAGGGATTTACCAATTCTTCGGATGAAAGACCATTACCCTATGAAAGATTGTTGTACAAAAAATATACCCTAGGAAGAAGAGCTTATCAAAATACAGTTGCTCAATTCAATTATTTTTTTAATGCTGATGAAGAATTAAATGAAATTGTACTAAAAGCGCGCTTGCAGAATCAAGACGACTACAGTAATTTATTGGGATTTTACGATTATGACTTAAATAATATTTCAAAAACAAGTATTGATTCAATAATTTACCGTTGTAATGCAAATATTTTACTACATGATCAAAGAAACAATTGGATTGATGACTCCTATCTTTTATTAGCAAAAGCTTATTTGTACCATAAAAATTTTGATACTGCTGCGAATGTTTTGCAATTTATAAATGCCAATTTTGATGAAAAAGTAGATGGCAACAATGCCCCCATTGGAAGTAATTCTAGACAAAACGGAAAATTTAGTATCGCAAATAAGGAAGACAATAGGCTCTGGGAAAATGCCAATGTAAGAAATGAAAGTTTAATTTGGTTGGCTAGAAACTATTTTGAAACGAATGATATAAATGAAGGGTTGAGTATATTACAAATGTTAAAATCAGATGCCTCATTTCCTAAGCGCCTGCAACCATTTTTACATGAACAATTAGCTTACGGAAATTATTTATCAGAGTCATACGAAAATGCTGCAGCGAATTTAGTGGAGGCATTGCCAAATGCCCCTGATTTAAATGCAAAAAGTAGATGGTATTATTTAATAGCTCAATTATGGTATAAAACTAACAATATTGAACAATCTTATAAATGGTTCAAGAAAGCAAGTGAAAATTCATCTAATCCAATTATCGGAGTTTATGCTAAAATTAATATGACAAGAATTGAGGCAAAAAACTATAATCAATCATGGGAATTATTAGCCAATAATCTGGAACGCATAACGCATAAAGAAAAATTCAAACCTTTTTCAGACATTATTTATTTTGAAATGGCAAAACTAGCCATTGAAAATAAAGCCATTGATAAAGCTACCAAGTGGTTAGTAGCTTCCATCAAAAAAAACAATTCAAATCAAACCCAAAAACAATTAGCGTTTGAGTTATTGGGTGACATTAACTACTCGGCTGACCAATATTTCATTTCTAAAATTTCTTATGATAGTATAAGCAATGTGTTAAAAACAAACCCTCAGTTTGAAAAAATCACATTGAGAAAAAAATGGATGTCCACTATTTTATCCGAAACCAACACCTATCAGAAAGAAGATAGTCTTCAATTTATTTATTCCCTTCCGGTTGCTGAACAATTTAATTATGCTAAGAAATGGCATAAAAATCAATTAGATAAAAATGCGCATATTTTAGCCTCCCTGAACGAGGTTTCAGTTAATGTCAAATCTGCACCTATTGAAACGCCATTTGCAACCCCTATAAACAATAACAATAACGATTACTATTTTTCCAATCCCAATACAGTGAGACAAGGCAAACAAAGCTTTGTTCAAAAATGGGGCGAAAGACCGAACGTTGATATGTGGCGCCGTAAAACAAGTGGGCCAGTTACAAATAGCAATGTGAAAATATCAAATATAGGACAAGGAACCACACTCCTTGATAGTAATATCGTCAATGGGGAAAAAGGCACATCCAAAGACAGTGTGTCCTTTACTTTAATTCAAAATGATGCTGATTTAGGAAAATCAAATATCCAATGGAACAATGCAGCTTTGAAAGCCGCGCAGGTTTTTTTATTTGAATTAAATGACTTCAATAAAGCAAAACCTATTTACAAAAAAATAATTGATAAAGCAATTGATCCAGCAATCACAGAACGAGCCATGTTGGATTTAGCGAGCCAATACTTACATGATGGCTTTTATCAAATTTCAGATAGCATCATAAAAAACGTTGTAGCTCAATTTCCAAATGGCGATTACCTGAAAAACAAATTGGCATTTGAAAAGAAAAAAATGCAGGATGAAGATATAGTGTCAAAATACAAAGAAGCTTACTTTCTTTGCCAGATTGGGAATTGGAAACAATTAGAAAAATTATCCAACGAAATTATTAATGATATTCGTAAAACTAAATGGAATATTCCTTTACAGTTTTTAAGGGTTAAAATGTTTGCGCAACAAAAACAGGATAACAAAGCAATCACCATTCTAGACTCTATCATTTATCTAAGTAAAAATGATAGAATTAGAGAAAGAGCCAAGAATATAATTAATGAACTAAAAAATAGAAAAACAACAGAAGATTATTTAACAAGCCTTCAGCTACCAAGTAGCTTTTTTGAACCAATTCCTATTGTAGATACAATTACAATAGTTAAAACAAATACGATTACTTCGCCCATTAATCGGGATACAGCTGGTATCAATAAAATCAAACCAGACACACTAAGTATTGCTACCAATACCCCTACCCCCGTAATTGAACTACCAAAAGAAATATTTTCAAATGACAGCCTCGAAACACACTATCTTGGCTTTGTAACTAATAAAGTGAACCCAGTGCTGATTAAGGAAATGCAAAATGCCCTTCAAAATGTGAATAGAGAGGAATATTATTCACTTAATTTAAATACCACTTATGCCCAATTTGACCTAGGCAACTATATAATTTGGGTTGGGCCATTTGAGAATCGTAAAATAGCAGCCATTTATTATAATCGATTAAGACCCAAACTAGCTAGCGAGATTATTTCATTTGTGCCAGTTAATCAATATGAAACTTATATTATTGGAAAAACAAACATAATTTTAATTAAAGACAGGCAAGATTTGCTGAATTATAAGAATTTTATGCTTAACAAAATTTACAAACCATAAAAGGAAAAATTGTGCAAGAAAATAGTAAACCACCAATCAATTGGGTTCGCCTTTTCTGGAAAACTTATTTAATCACTATTGGGATATTCTTATTGTTTATCCTTAGTATTAACTTTGGCTGGATTGGAGATATGCCCGATTTAGATGATATTGAAAATCCAACGGCTTCCTTGGCAAGTCAGGTTTTTGCGCAGGATGGTACACCTATGGGCAAATATTATTTAGAGGATAGGATAAGTGTAAAATATAGAGATATTAGCCCCTATCTAATTCAAGCATTGGTTGCTACAGAAGATAAGCGATTCTATGACCACTATGGTGTTGACGGGGAAGGTTTGTTAAGGGCGATTGCATTTTTAGGAAGTCAAGGGGGTGCCTCCACCATTACAATGCAAACCGCAAAAAATTTATTTACTGATAATTGGAGTACTAAAAATAAATTTATACGTCTTATTCAAAAAATTAAAGAAAGTGTTATTGCAATAAAACTTGAAAGAAAATTTACCAAACAGGAAATATTAACCATTTATTTGAATACGGTCCCATTTAGTGAAAATATTTTTGGCATTGGAAATGCATCAAGAAGTTTTTTTCAAAAAGAACCTGATAGATTAAGTATTGAGGAAGCTGCCTTGTTGATAGGTATGGTAAATGCCCCTACAAAATTCAATCCAAATCGTAACCCTAAATTAGCCCTAGAGCGAAGAAACTTAGTCCTAAATAGAATGGCGGGGCAAAAATATATTTCTGATGATCAGGCAGCTCAATTAAAAAAACTTCCTGTAGTTACAAATTTTAAAAAATTAGATGAAAATGGTGGACTTGCTCCCTACTTTAGAAGTAACCTAGGTGAATATTTAAAGAAATGGTGTAAGGAACACAAAAAAAGTAATGGAGATGCCTATAATTTATTTAAAGATGGATTAAAAATATATACCACTATTAATCCGCGCATGCAAACCTATGCTGAAGCAGCAGTGGGAGAACATATGAGAGAATTACAAAGTGAATTTAACAGACAACCAAAAATAAGGTCGGGGGAAATTTGGAAGGAATACAATGCCCAACTTGAATCTTCCATTAAGCAAACGGATAGATGGAAGAACTTGAAAAAGGAAGACATGAATGAGGAGGATATCAGAAAAACATTTAACGAAGTGGTCCCTATGCGTATTTTTTCTTGGGACAATCAAGATAAATTCATTGATACTACAATGACCCCTTTGGATTCATTAAAATACCATAAGCAAATTTTGCAAACCGGCTTTCTTGCTGTGGATCCATTTACAGGTGAAGTAAAAGCATGGGTAGGTGGCGTTGATTTCAGGACATTTAAATACGATCACGTCAATGTAAACACAAAACGTCAGGTAGGAAGTACCATGAAGCCTTTGTTATACTCATTAGCCATTGAAAAGGCAGGTTTAACCCCTAATACCATTGTTGAGGATAGACAACAAATGTTTGATGGCTATGGAATGGTGCCCAATACTTCAAGATCTTGTTCAGGCGGATCCTTCCCAATGGCACAAGCATTAGCGCAATCTAGAAACTGCGCATCGGCTTATATCATGAAACAAATTAATGGGGAAAGCAATGAAGCTGCAAAAGAGCTAGTTGCCTATTTAAAAAAATGTAATATTCAAACTGAAATTGAACCCTATCCAGCCATTGCCTTAGGATCCTGTGAAATTTCATTATTTGAAATGGTACAAGCTTATACTATGTTCCCTGGAGCTGGTTATAATGCAGAACCTTTCTTCATTAACCGCATTGAAGATAAAAACGGTAATGTGATTGAAAGCTTTACTCCCAAAAGAAAAAAAATCATTGACGAAGTAACTGCCTATTCGGTTGTTAGTATGATGGAAGGCGTTATTCAAAGAGGTACTGCTCAAAGTATGAGTGCCTATAATATTCAAGCAAGTTCAATTGCAGGAAAAACAGGAACGACCAATGACAATAGTGACTTATGGTTTATGGGTTACACCCCTCAATTATTGGCTGGTGCTTGGGTTGGTTGTGATGACCGTTTTCTTCGCTTTTCTGATAATTACTTTGGGCAAGGAGCAAGAGCCTCCTTACCTATTTGGGCAAAATTTATGAAAAAGGTAGCGGCAGACCCCAACTGTAATTTAGACAAAGAAGCCAATTTTATTAAGCCTGCGAATATGCCTAACGATTTTAATGTGCACTTTGTTGGCAAAGACAGTACAGCAATGGACGATGTACCCTCCATCATTGAGAATGTAGATGAAACAAATACGGAGCCCCTTATTATTGAAACCCCAAGCCCTAAGCCAGAGAAAAAACCAATTAAAAAAGAACCCAAGGAGGATAAAAAAGTAAACAAAATCAATAAAGAAGCAAGCAATCCTAAATCAGCGAAGAAAGAAAATAAAAAGGCGAATAGCTCAAAAAAGGATACAGGAAAAGAAAAAAAGGATTTGGGTAAAATAAAGAACTCAAAAAAAGAAAAGCAATCACCCAAAGCTATACTCCCTGCTAAAAGAAAAAATAATTAATCTATTTTTTGAATTGATAAATGATAGAGAAGTGATGATATAAATTAGATTGAAATGCCGCATTTCCATATTGAATTTGCATTTTATCCAGTTTGAAACCGATACCCGAACTGAATCCATTAAGTCCATTGGCTTGATTGATAATGTTTAAATCATTTCTCCTTCTAAAATTATATCCTAAATTAATTTCAAATTGATTGCCAACAAAAACTTCACTGCTAATAAGTAAGTGATTCAATAGATTTTGAAAATTTTGTGGCGCTTTCATACCATTCGCTATTGCATATTCAGGATCATAATAGGTATTGTTCCATACCGAAAGCCTGTCTGCAGTAACTGAAAATTGAATAGGCGCTTGTGCTAATTTTTTTGACCAACCCAAAATAATATTAAATGGCAATTCCTGCCTTATACCAGATGTGGACAGCTGAGTTCCTATATTTTTTACTAGAATACTTGATTTGGATAAATGAGTAGGTGACCAATAAGTTAAACCAATATCCATTGATACGCCATTAGCCCTATACATCCCATAGCTTGATTGAATATATTTTAACGTACTTCCTATTCTAAAATTTGGAATGTAATCAGTGGCCGCAGCAATTTGAATGGCATAATCGGTTGGACGCATCATCCCTAACTCATTACCCGCAATATCTGTCATTGGGATATTACCATAATCTAAAAAATGAACGCCGTATCCCCAGGTTATATTTTTTTTCTCCCAGTGTGAGACTCCAAACAAATCATATTGTTGGATACCAGCAAAATAGGGCTTGATCCCCAAATGCATGGATCCATTCATATTTTCGGTCATTAAGGAAGGATTGAACATTGCTAATCCTACATCCTCTCCAATAGCACTTATATTCATCCCTCCCAAAGCACTTGCTTTTGCACTATGAGGTAAAGTCAAAAAATTAAAGCTTGCATTCCCTGCAGTTATTTGAGCATGAAGCGTATTGCAATCCAATAAAACTAAGGCAGCAATTAGGCTTATAGTAAACCCTAGCTTTTGCAATAATGAAATGGATAGACGCATATTGCAAAGCTAGGGTTTCAAAATATAATTATCAACTTAATCAGCAAATGGGCTTAATTCATGCATTGCTGTCAACTTAAATTGGCTTACACAGTCAATTTAATTAGGCTTATACTAAGGCCAGCTCTAATACCTGTTGCATATTTTTTACGTAATGAAATGTCACGCCTTTAATAAAGGCTTGGTCAATTTCATTAACGTCCTTTTCGTTCTGCCAACAAAGAATTATTTCTTTCATTCCTGCCCTTTTTGCTGCAAGAATTTTTTCCTTAATCCCCCCAACTGGCAGTACCTGCCCACGCAAAGTAATTTCACCGGTCATTGCCAAATAAGGTTTTACTTTTCTACCTGTAAATGCCGAAGACAAAGCGGTTAACATGGTAACTCCTGCGCTAGGGCCATCCTTAGGAACGGCTCCTTCTGGGACATGTATATGAATTGATTTGGTATTAAATAAAGCTGGATCTACTCCTATCTTTTTTGCATTCGCTTGTAAATAAGTCAAGGCGGTTGAAGCACTTTCTTTCATCACATTACCCAAATTACCTGTTAACTTTAATTCTCCTTTTCCTTCAGACAACAATGCCTCTATAAATAAAATATCTCCTCCAACATAGGTCCAAGCAAGGCCAACTGCCACCCCTGGCATGTTGACGGTTTTATAAATTTCATTGCTATAGCGTGGTTGTCCTAAAATTTTATTCAAATCTAACTTACTCACAGTAGGCTTTACTTTATGCTTATAAGCCAATTCTTTTGCTTGGTAACGCATAATGGAAGCCAATTGACGATCTAGTTCGCGCACCCCACTTTCCCTGGTATAATCTTCAATGACTTTTTCTAAAACATTGTCTTGAATTTTAAAATTGATTTTATCTAACCCATGCGCTTCTTTTTGCTTGGGTAATAAATGTCTTTTTGCAATTTCTACTTTTTCCTCCACCGCGTATCCACTCAAGTCAATTATTTCTAGTCGATCTCTTAATGCCGGCTGAATATGACTAATATCATTAGCAGTTGCAATAAACAAAGTCTTGCTTAAATCATACTCCGACTCTAAGTAATTATCATAAAAACTATTGTTTTGCTCAGGGTCCAATACTTCTAATAAAGCACTGGAAGGATCACCTCTATGATCACTGCCTATTTTATCAATTTCATCTAATATCATTACTGGATTAGATGTTTTTACTTTTCTTAAACTTTGAATAATTCTACCAGGCATTGCCCCAATATAAGTTTTACGATGACCGCGAATTTCACTTTCATCATGCAAGCCTCCTAAGCTTACCCTTACATACTTCCTACCAATCGCATGCGCAATTGACTTACCTAGACTGGTTTTCCCAATACCCGGAGGTCCTAAGAAACATAAAATTGGACTTTTCATATCCCCTTTAATTTTCAAAACCGCCAAGTATTCTAGAATTCGATTTTTTATTTTACCCATGCCATAATGGTCATTGTCCAATACCTTTTTCGCATTTTTTAAATCATAGTTGTCATCGGTATATTCGTCCCAAGGTAAATTCAATATTAAATCTAAATGATTGTACACTACCGAATAATCAGGTGTGGAAGGATGCATTCGCTCTAATTTCTCTAAACCAGTTTGAAATAATTTTTTTGCATTTTCAGGCCACTTTTTCCCCTCCGCTTTTTTCTTCATATCTGCCACTTCCCTTTCATTAGGATCTCCCCCTAATTCATCTTTGATACTTTTGAGCTGTTGCTGCAAAAAATAATCCCTTTGCTGCTTATCAATCTCTGTCCTTGTTTTAGTGGTTACTTTATTTTTTAGTTCAACAAATTGTAATTCTTGTTGTAAAAACTGAATCAACTTTTCAGCCCTTAAAGTGATATTATGTTCCTCCAATAAACCTTGCTTTTCAGGCAATTCAACATTTAAATTAGAACTTACAAAATTGATTAAGAATAAAGGACTTTCAATATTCTTTAAAATCAAGGCCGCCTCCGATGGAAAATTGGGAGAAAGTTGTATGATTTGTGTTGCTAGGTCTTTAATGGTAGATAAGTGGGCTTGAAAATTTTGATCTGAAGCTGTAACCACATCTTCCACCAATATTTTAATTTCAGCTTTAAAAAACGGTTCTTCCTCTTTGACTGCAATTAATTCAAATCGTTTTTTACCTTGAATAATGATGGTAGTGCCTCCATCCTGCATTTTAATCATTTTGACGATTTTGGCAACCGTACCCACCTCACAAAGATCAGCTGGACTGGGATCCTCAATATTCCCATTTTTTTGGGCAACTACCCCAATTAACTTGTCAGCATTGTAGGCCGCTTTCACTGCCTGAATACTTTTGTCTCTTCCCACTGTAATGGGCAAAACCACTCCAGGGAAAAGTACCGTATTTTTTAATGGCAGAATGGGCAATAAGTCAGGTATTTCTAAGGCTGGCTCATTCTCGACATCCTGTTCGTTAAATGAAAAAATTGGTATAAAATCATTTTCTTCCTCGGGTTTCAATAAAAAATTATTCACTAGGTATTATTTTAAAAGTCAAATTGACACAGGCCAATTTCCAATATTCAATTGATCAGCTATTATCAAGTATGCAATATTGGTGCCAAAATGGGAATAGAATGGTACAAAATTAAAATTTTAGGCAAAAAAAATCCCTTCGCTATACGAAGGGACCTTCTTGCAAGAAGTTTTATACTTCTATTGACTACGACTACTTCTTAGCAGCAGTAGTATCTGCAGCTTTAGCAGCAGTATCTACAGCTTTAGCAGCAGTATCTACAGTTGCAGCAGCAGTATCTACAGTTGCAGCAGCAGTGTCAGTCTTAGCTTCAGTTGAAGCACCACCACATGCAGCTAATGCAGCGATAGCGAAAATTGCGAATACTTTTTTCATTTTCAAGGTTTTAAGTTTGGTATAAAAATACGTTTGCGAAGATATATACTAGATTCTAAATATCCAAATATTAACAATATTTTTTTTCATAATATGCCAAAATCGATCAAATTCTACTTTTTTCTGAAGTAAATACGTATCGGAACCCCTGTAAATTTGAAATTTGCCCTTACCTGGTTCTCTAAATAATTACGGTAAGGTGTTTTAATATCATCAGGGAAATTGGTGAAAAAGGCAAAACTAGGCACCCTGGTTGGCAATTGTTGGACAAATTTAATTTTAATCACATGTCCCCTTACCACCGGCGCCTGGTAGTTTCCTATTGCCTTGAGCATCACTTCGTTAAGCTTAGAAGTTGCAATTTTACGGTGCTTATTGTCAAATACATCTAATGCGATTTCAATGGCTTTGAAAATTCTTGTTTTTTCAACGGCCGAGATAAATAAGATAGGCACATCGGTAAAAGGTGCCAGTTTGTCTCTCAACACTTTTTCATAGTCTCTGGCTGTGTTGGTTTCTTTGGCAATCAAATCCCATTTATTCACTAAAAAAACGATCCCCTTCCCTTTTTTTGCAGCCAAGCTGAATATGCTTAGGTCTTGAGCAGTAATCCCTTTTACAGCATCAATGACCATTAAACATACATCTGCTTCATCCATTGCTTTAATGGCTCTGATTACAGAATAAAACTCTAAATCGTCCTTTTCCTTATTCTTTCTTCTAATTCCGGCAGTATCAATTAAAATAAATTCCTTTTGGAACATATTATAATGCGTATGGATGGTATCGCGGGTTGTGCCTGCAATATCACTCACAATAGTACGATCCTGGCCAATCATGGCATTTAATAAACTAGACTTTCCCACATTGGGTTGACCAATTATGGCAATTTTAGGCACAGCAGGTGCTTCCTCAGGTTCTTCCCCTTCTGGCAATTCAGCTGCATTTGCAATGGCTTTTCTATTTGGCTCCTCCTTCATATCGGCAGTAACTGCATCCAATAATTCACCAGTACCACTTCCAGAAATGGCACTTACAAAATAATTGTGCTCAAAGCCCATTCCATAAAATTCTGTTGCCTCTAATGCCCTATTTGAATTGTCCACTTTATTCACACAAACATAAACAGGCTTGGTAGTTCTTCTTAATAAATCGGCCATGGCAGCATCCAAGTCGGTCATACCCACTGCAGCATCGACCATGAAAATCATGGCATTGGCTTCCTCAATTGCAATCCGAACCTGTTTGCGAATTTCTGTCTCAAACATATCCTTTGAATCAGGCACAAATCCCCCCGTATCAATTACATTAAAATGTTTACCCGACCATTCGGTCTCGCCATATTGACGATCTCTGGTCACCCCGCTAATATCATCCACAATGGCCTTACGCTCTTCTAACAAGCGATTAAATAAGGTACTCTTGCCAACATTGGGCCTTCCTACTATTGCAACTGTATAACTCATAATAATTCAATTTAATATTTAAATATATTTTATTAATTATTTGATAATCAATTATTTAATAAAATATATATCCTTTATCTATTGATATCCAAACTCTTTTAATTTAGTGTCATTATCCCTCCATTTGGGTTTCACTTTCACAAACAATTCCAAGTACACTTTGGATCCTATAAAATCCTCAATATCCTTTCTGGCTAAACTGCCAATTTCTTTAATCATTTTACCCCCCTGTCCTATGATAATTGACTTTTGACTTTCTCTATTTACAATAATATCTGCCTGAATCTTTACCAATAACGGTTGCTCCTTAAAGGAATTAACTAAAACTGCTGTATGGTAAGGTATCTCCTCTCCGAACAACTGATAAATCTTCTCCCTTATAATTTCACTAACAAAGAACTTTGTTGGCATATCACTCAAATCCTCCTGATCAAAAAAGGGATGCCCCCCATCGGGAATTAATTCTAAAATAACTTTCAATAACCTATCTATATCACTGATATTCAAAGCACTAATAGAAATTATTTTTGTACAATAGGGCTTTGCACTAAAGTAGGCATTGGCCTCTTTTACCCGTCCCCCCACTGCTAAATCGGACTTATTCATCACTACTATACAAGGCACTTTTAATTTCAGGGCCGTAAACATAGCGTCTATTTCGTCAAAATCATCCCTAACATCCACCATCAACAACCCCAAATCTGCGTCCTCTAAAGCCGACTTCACCGCCCCCATCATTTTTTCATGAAGCTTGTATTTGGGATCAATAATACCAGGGGTATCGGAAAAAATAATTTGATACGCATCAGGCTTATTTAAAAAGGCTTTAATGCGGTGCCTAGTGGTTTGTACTTTGGAGGAGACAATAGCCATTTTTTCACCCATAATGGCGTTCAGCAAAGTGCTCTTTCCTGCGTTTGGCTTTCCAAATATGTTTACAAACCCTACTTTCATGATATCAATATATTGCCCAAAGTTAGTACAAAAAAAATCCGCTCTCGACTTGAATCGGGAGCGGGTTATGTTGTTGCGAGGGAAGGGATCGAACCTCCGACCTTCGGGTTATGAGCCCGACGAGCTACCGCTGCTCTACCTCGCGATGTTTGGACGGCAAAGATAGGTCAATATTGCTTCTTAAACAAAAGTTTATACTAGTTAAATTGAAACAAGCGCAGAAATGGGAAATATAGGGTTATGGAAGGTTTCTTTAGGTCACTATCAAGTACAATACAGTTAAAATCTACGCTTCCATCTTAATGCCCAACCTTTCTCCCCTATAATTAACATCTATTAACCAAAGTGGGTAAACTTCTAGAATCGTTCAATTTGGGTGGGGTCATGAAAATTAATTGGATGACAAAGCTGTATTATTTTTTAAATATATCTCAGCAATCATACAGCGTGCGCTTCCACCTCCTAAGGCTTCAATGGTTGGAATAGCGATGGGAATGAGGGGATTGTATTTTTCTAAGCTTTTTAGCTGTGTTGAATTTAGCGAAGTATAGGCTTGCTCAGAGAGAATCAAATATGGTTTTTCAGCCAGGTCGAATACTTGTAACATATTACCAGCAAAATGATTTAGTTGATCTTGGCTAATGTCAATGACTTCTTTATGCGTTAGTAAAAAGCTATCAAGTAGCATTTGTTTTTCTTGCTCATTGGGAATACTCTCCAAACAAATTACCACAAATTGAGTGCCCATACACATCATTACATTGGTATGATAAATGGGTTGGGCTTTAATATCTACTGCTTTAAAACCAAATGGCTTAAACTGCATTTTATCGCACCAAAAGGCAAAAGCCTCTTTATCCAATCTTTCAGACAAACAACCATAGGCTATTTTATGTTGGTGATCTAGCACCATACTTCCCGTGCCTTCTAGAAATTTCCCTTCTTTTTCAAAATGAGTTAAATCAAATACATTTTTAATTGTAAAATTGGAATGTAAAAATTCTATCACCGTTGATTTTCTTTCTGCTCTTCTATTTTCTGCGAACATGGGATACAAGCAAATGGTTCCATCAGCATGGGTTGAAATCCAATTATTGGGAAAAATAGCATCTGGGGTTGAAGGGTATTGCGTGTCTTGAACCACTTTGACCTTAATTTGATGAGCACGCAATTGCTCCACCATAGCATCAAATTCAGCAATGGCTAATTCATTGGCATTTTCAATTGTGATATTCGATTGAAAAAAATTATTCGAAGCTGTTTGCTGATTAAAATAAAATTGATACGGTCTAACCATTAAAATTTCCATATCCTATTTTTGTTAAAAATAAATGATTATTCAATTACTATAGAATAATCATTTATTTTCGAATCAGCCCAATTTAATTAGTCTCTATGTTTAATGGTAGAAGCGCCCGAGCTATTCATTTCTTTTATGACTGCAGCTCCCTTGTAATTGATACTGCTGGCACCAGTCGCATGTACCTTTAAAAGTTCAGTTACATGAATATTTACCGAACTAGCCCCAGAAGCATCTACAATTGCACCCTTGGTAATTAAGTTGTATAATTTAACACTGCTCGCGCCAGACACCACCACCGATAAGTCATTTACATTGCCCGCTAATTCAACCACACTTGCGCCAGAGGCTTCAGATATGAATGTACTTGCTGTTAATTGTCCTTTATAATTAGAAGCACCAGAAACATTCAATTGCATATTTTGCGTTTCAATATCCCCTTTTAAATCACTTGCTCCAGACAATTTGATATTGAGTTTTGGTGCAGTTATTTTGGAAACGAAACGGACATTTGTTGCACCAGAAGCAGTCAATGCGGTTAAATCCTTTACACTTACATAAACTTTCAATTTATAATTTCCCCATTTATTCCAATTTTTCCACCCCATCTTATCTACTGTTTTGATAACTAAAGTGCCATTTTCAACCGTGGTTTGAACCATGTCTCTAATTTCATCAGTTGCTGCACTCACTGCAATTTGATTGGTTTCACCTTGTGTAAGGTATAAATCAATAGCATTGGATACCCTAATTGCTGTAAAATTTCCAACTTTTCTTTCGGCTGCATTATTGTCATAAATCAAAGAAGATTTTTGCGCATGGGCAGCAATTGTAACCAATAAAACCAGGGATAGTATAATTTTTTTCATGGGATGGTGTTTATATACCGTAAAACGTAACTGAGGGATTAAAGTTACAGTTGGTTATTTAAAATATCCATATTAATTTTGCCCCGTCCTCGGGGTGCTGTAAAAAGCTGAGATAAAACCCGTTGAACCTGAACAGGGTAATTCCTGCGAAGGGAAGGTACCGCAGCTTTTCTGCACTTCTCATAGCTTATTATTCCTGTTCCCATTGTTAAAATTAAACATAAGTTATGACTAGGTTATTGGGAACATTTGTATCATTATTAATGCTAGCCCCTGCTATGGCGCAGCAACCAAAAAAAATCCTTACTGCAAAGGATAGTTTAAGTAGATATACCGATAGTATAAGAAGCTTACCCCCCTTGGAAATAAGTACTGTTAGGGTAAGCGATAATAGTCCTTTTGCAAAAAGCAATGTAACCGCTGCAACGATTGCTCAATTCAATTTAGGGCAGGACCTTCCCTATTTAATTCAAAATACCCCGTCCATAGTGGCCAATTCGGATGCAGGAACAGGCATTGGTTATACAGGTATCAGAATTAGAGGGACCGATGCTACCCGAATTAATGTAACCTTAAATGGAATACCCTACAATGATGCGGAAAGTATGGGTGTATTTTTGGTGAATCTCCCCGATTTTAGTTCAAGTGCGAGTAGCATTCAAATTCAAAGAGGAGTGGGTACTTCAACCAATGGTTCAAGTGCATTTGGTGCCACCATTAATTTAGCGACCAATGACTATCGTCCCGCTAAATATCTTTCATTACAAAATAGTTTTGGAAGTTTTAACACCAATAAAAACACCTTACTTTTTGGAACTGGATTAATCAATAATCGTTTTACTATTGATGCACGTTTAAGTAATATCACCAGCGATGGTTTTATTGATAGAGCAAAAAGTGATTTAAAATCATTTTATGTTAGCTCCACTTACTGGGGAGATAAATCCTCCTTAAGATTAAATGTATTTTCTGGTAAAGAAAAAACCTACCAAGCTTGGTATGGTGTTCCTGAAGACAGTTTAGCTACCAACAGAACATTCAACCCAGCGGGAACTGAAAAAACAGACGCACCTTACGACAACCAAACTGATAATTACATTCAAACACATTATCAACTATTTTACAATAAAGAGATTAACTCAAATTTAAAATGGAATACAGCCCTGTTTTTAACCAAGGGAAGAGGCTATTACGAAGAATATAAAGCAAGTGTTAATTTAGCTGATTATGGTATAACACCCATTCCATCAATAAACAATATTAATCCTGATTTAATTAGAAGAAGATGGTTGGATAATCAGTTTTATGGACAAATATTTTCGATCTCCTATGAAAAAAATACCGACAAACTTATTTTAGGTGGTGGATGGAGTCAATATGATGGACAACATTTTGGAGAGCTCCCCTACGGAGTTCCCAATATCACTAGTCTTGCTTTGATTAATCCTATCTACTATTCAAATATGGGTCATAAGAATGACCTAAATGGTTATGTAAAATGGGAACATCAAATCACCAATAAACTAACAAGCTTTATAGATTTACAATTCAGAAAAGTGCG
>JACCDH010838166.1_pt1 | contig 17805 bp, 14 predicted proteins | sample 7442481 | NCBI WGS metagenome assembly JACCDH01 (sample SAMN15323433, study PRJNA562643) | freshwater metagenome | isolation source: river surface water | place: USA:Blue River Watershed | collected 2017-08-15
ACCTTGCGTACCTTGATTTCCTTGTGCTCCAATATCTCCTTGATTACCCTGTGCACCTTGGTTACCTTGCGTACCCTGATTTCCTTGCGGTCCTTGGTTACCCTGCGAACCCGTATTACCTTGATTTCCTTGCGTTCCTTGAACACCCTGCGTACCCTGCGTTCCTTGTGTACCTTGATTTCCCTGCGGGCCTTGGTTACCTTGTGTACCTTGATTTCCTTGCGTACCCTGATTTCCCTGTGGGCCTTGGTTACCTTGTGTACCTTGAACACCCTGTGTTCCTTGTGTTCCTTGTACACCCTGCGTCCCTTGATTACCTTGTGGTCCTTGGTTACCTTGAAAACCTTGCGTACCTTGCGGTCCTTGATTTCCTTGTGTTCCTTGTACACCCTGCGTACCTTGATTACCTTGCGGTCCTTGGTTACCTTGTGGTCCTTGGTTTCCTTGTGTACCTTGATTACCTTGATTACCTTGAGCTCCACTTGTACCAGATGTAGCCGAAGTACCTGATGTTCCAGATGTTGCCGATGTTCCGGATGTACCATTTGAACCAAATGAACCCTGCGGTCCAGTTGCACCCTGTGCCCCCTGTGCTCCCAATGGAACAGTCTTATAACCTATACGATTTTGAGAACTTGCATCAATAACCAAATATGTATCAGTTGATACGGCTGGAATATTTTCTAAATATAAGTAAGTATCTAACCAAACTGAACCAGTAAATTCATGTTTATCATCAGTTGTATTACCAAATCTAGTTGAACCTGATGTTTGTAAAACCGATGATGATACATATGTTACATAATATTCATTTGCAGTTAATCTACCACCAACTACAACATTACCACTAAAAGTTGCGCTTGATGCGGTTACATTTCCAGTAAAAGATAATGAACCAGTATTACCTCCAATTGTAACTAATGTTGCTTCACCACCGACACCGTCAGTTCCGATTTCTAATGTGTTCTTTGTGGTGTTTAAGTATGGTTCACCTTGCTCTAAATAGCCAGGAGATGTATTTAGTTTATCACTTTGACTACCACGTCTTATCTGAAAAGTTGTTACTGCCATTATATTTGTATTTCTTTCTTATATAAATATCTATACATTCTATAAATATATAGATTATGTTAATTTAACTCTAATAACCGAAGTATATGTTCCCCATGTACTTACCAAAACTTGTTTATTGTTTACAGTAGGTAATCTTAAACTAAAATCAGTTTTAGTATATCCGTTATTAGTACCATGTTGAGTTAAAATCAATGCTTCCGTACCATCGGCTGAAACTTTGTATGCGGATATTGGTGCATTTCTATTATAAAGATAAACTGGATAATTATATTTACCCGTCTTCCATTCACCATTCCAATAAACTTCCGGTTTAACCCAAGGAGTATTTGCTTCAATAATATCTTTATGTTGTACAACTTGCAAGTATCCAGCATATAACCAATCCATACCACTATTATCAATATGCGAAGTATCACCATACATATAAGCAAGATTACCAGTTATACTCCCATCTTCACCATTCCAACCATATTGACGTTTCCAATACCAATCTGCGCCTTTATCATCATCCTCACCAATTGGTACTTCATTCCACACAAATAATCCGTCTGCATATGCGAAAGACCAAGCAGCTAACGATTGTAGTAAACTTGGGCAAACAAAAAGTCTATCTCCAGCGTTACCACCTGTTCCAGGTAAAAATCCGTTATATGCAGTACCTGTTCTTTTGTAATATCCATCAGAACCAGCAACTGGCTCATGTCTTCTCCAAAAGTATCCCGCACACTGCATTGTAGATGCGGTAGCTTCATTATAAACTTCATTTATTAACTTTCGTGCAATATCATAATTATGAACTAATGCGTAAATATACCAAGGATTTGATACATCATTTACATAGTTTGTTATAAAGGAATATTTAACATATTCACCAAATCCTCTATAAAGATTATTTCCAATTATTTGGTTTGCCGTTTTAGAACTACTAATATAATATTCATCATAGAATTTAAATAATTCATAATTTTCATTTACCGCAGAACCCGTTGGGAAATAATACCATCCAGCTCCTTCTGCTCCAAACTTTTCTGCTTTATAAATACCCATAGCATATACAGACCATTCCAAAAAGTCAGCTTTTGATGATAATTGAGCCGTATTTATTCCATATTCTACTACACTATCATAACAAGCTTTTAATGATTGAGCCACATAATAGTCTTGATTACCATTATAAACTTCATAATCTTCTTGTAAATGGTCGTACATATAGAGTGAAACTGGGCTATCATATCCACCACCTTTACCTAAATAACTTAACAATTGATTAGCAGGTCCTTGATTTTGTTGTCCAGTCCCAGAGTTCAATTGATATGTCCAATGATATGGATTTATATCTTTATATGCAAACCCATAATAAGAGCCGTTATTCCAAGTTTCATCATCTACAATTAAAGAACGAATTAGTGCAGATATTTCTTGTCCGGGAGGCCATGCATTACCAATATCGGGCCTAGCTACAGCCATTGCATTTCTTACTGGAAAATCACCACCAAAATAAAATTTACCAACATCACCATTTTCTTTGTTAAAATCTTCTTCGGTACTCCAATATAAATTTAAATCATAAATTTTTTTGTTTGTGTATCTACCTCTTTGAGTTATACCCTTATTACCAGCCGTTGGTATTCTCCAATCTACATTTTTAGAATATGGTGGCGTACCATCACTAACAGGAACTCTATCAGCTATTGGATATGCCATGTCAATAAACAATTTATCCTTTCCCCATTTATCTTTAATACGGGGAATATGAGGCATCCTTCTTATATAAGTTGGTGATTCGTAATTTTCCAAAGCATACCAATAATCAGGTCTAAATGTGTAAGTTAAACTACCAGTTGTAACTACCCTATCAGGGTCAGCTGCTAAATGAACTACACCTTGAACAATACTACCTTCCGCATATCCGTAATTATAGTTTGGAGTATCAGTAACCAAAAAGGCTTTATTACTACCAGTATGAAATTCACCATTTATCACACGAAGGTCATAACCCTTCATATCAGTAATATCCAAACTTTTCAAAGATTGAGATATATTATAAAAACCACCATTTTGTGTACCACCGCCGGCTGAATGTAAAGGTCCATTTTCTATGTGATACCCCTTAAATCCTTGCCCAACCGAGCCACGAAATCTTACAGTTGTTGTATCCCAATAATCATCCGTTAAATATATTCTACCTTCTGCTGATTGGGAAAGTGATAATTTCATACCCATCCAAGAAATGTTTTCAGTACCATCCCAATAAGATGCCGTTAAGTCCATTTTAGCAGAACCACTATATCCAGTACAATCTGTCCAGTTTGTATCGAAACTACCAGTCATTAACTCCAATGGTTGTGTTTCAAATCTACCATTAGAACCAATTGTTGCATAATATGTTTTATAATGAGTTGGAATTACATAATTACCAGCTGGAGCTAAAACTGACTTTGAAGCATCTGTGTAAAATGTTGTACCCAATGTAAAAAAATTATCACTTGCATAAAGAATAGATGAACTATTATCCAGTCTTGGATTGGTTACTCTATTTTTTGCTTGTATGTACGATGTGTATCCCATATTATTATTAAATTCCAGTTAATGTAAAATAAATACCAGGCCCAAATGCATTTAAGCAAGGTACAAAACTGCCCGTTGCATCTAATTGTATTGTTACATACACATTTGTATTAGAACCTATTATTTGATTTGATGCTCCACACCCGAATGAACCACTATTTTCAGTATAGTATGCGGTTATATTACTACCACTAACATCTGATGCAAAATATGATAAATTAGAACCAGATGTAATAGTCATTGAACCCATATTTACATAGGTTGAACCAGTTACAGCCGAACCCGTCATATATCCACTTGTAGTTGATGCATAAACATCACCAGCTGAACTCCAGTAGATTTTAGGATTTGTATATGTTGGTGATACACTACCACTAACTCTTGCAAAAAATGTAACGGTTTGTTGAGATGGTTTTACAGGTGAACTTAAAGTGAATCCAAAATCAGTTGTATTTATTGGTGATTGTACAATTACTACCGAACTCGTTACAGTTGATAATTTTGTAAAACTAACAGTACCATTTGCTGAACCTGATATTCCATTTATTTTACCACGCTTTTTTAAGGTTTTATTATGTAATGTACTACCTCTAAATCCGGTATCAATTACATTTGAACCAGAATATTGTACTATAAATCTATCTGGCAATTCACCGGCACCATATGTAAGTGTAACTTCACCAAATTCAGAACCCAAATTTACAGAATATGAATATGAACCAGTTACACCAGCTAAATATTTAAGTTCAGCCGTATTTGTTTCTAATGTAGTTAATGAACCAGTTGCTGGTAAATTATATTGTGATGTATATGTGTAAAAATCATTTGGAGCATCTACGTGATAATAATATCCGTCAGGTGTAGGGAATGTACCACTATCAGGAGCAACTAATCCACCAAATGAAGATGATACCCATCCAAAATATGGAACTAATGTACCATAAGATGCACTATATAAAGTCATTGCTCCATTTATGAGCATTTCCGCACCTCTTGGTAAGAATGCATCTACACTTGCAGAATATGCACTTGCTACATTTGCAAAACCAACACCTTGTTGTTGCTGGCACATCCACCATTTATTATGGAATCGTCTTACTTTGAATGGTACATTTGCTCCCAATACATTCCAATATCCCAAAACTAAACCATCATACATAACACCTTGCCCATCGGATGCAGATGTATGATTATATCCACCAAATTCTCCAATTTTTACGGGATAAGTATCATTTGCATTTGGTGCACCTATTATGTTTAGATTTGTATAAACATCATTTTGAGCTGCTGTAAGTGAAAATGGAGCTTGTGAACCAAGTCCCATTTCTGTCCTAATGTCTCCTAATGATATTTTTGAACCTGATGATGTTAAAGCCATTTGTAAAAGTATTATTCAACTAATATAAATATCAGTTTAATACCTTTTTCAATTCTTTAATTACATCTTTGTAGTTTATTGATTTGGAACACTCAAATTGTCTTTGCGTACCTTTATGGTCTGGACACCAATTCCAATCACCTGGGTCTAATTTATAACGATTAAAACACCCACTACATTTATCTTTTTTTGCAGTTATTCTATATGTATTCAATTGAGTTTCGGAATATGCTTCGGAAAACCCTGATATTAAAATTGTGGGCGTTTTAGTTGCCCAACTTACCCAACTCAAACCACTACCTATTCCTATAAATGCTTCACTTTTTTGCAATTCTTCAATTACATTTTCTATTGGTCCGTTTGGTAATTGCCATACACCATTTGGGTGTTTGTTACCCATATATCCATCGCCCTCTCTACTTAAAAGAACAACTCTATATCCTTCCATATTTAACCAATGAACTACTCTTTGCCAACCATCTTCATTATTCCAATACTTTGATTGAGCAGTACCGTGAATTGCAATTGCTACTTGTTTTTCACGTTTGATTTCTGAATTTAATTTTAGTAATGGCCTTACTTCATTGTATTCTAAATTTAGAATAGATGTTGCGGTTTGTTGTAATGGTGATTGTCTGAAATCTATACCAATTCTAGCGGTATCGTATTCTGTACTATTATCATCTTTATAAAACCAACCAATACGATACATAGCGTATAGATTTGGTACAGTTTGACCAGGTTCTATAAATTGTAAATTAGGATATTGCTCCTTAAAATAATCGTTTAAGAAAGTTGATACAATAACCTCACAATTCCATTTTTTACGGAACTCTTCTGCATATGGAAACCAAGCTAATGTATCACCCAATGATTTGGACTCTAATGCAATATAGACTCTTTTACCGGTTGGATTAAAATCATGTTCAAAAATTAAATTATTTTTATCATAAACTTCAACTCTCCAATCTACACAATATCGTTTACCAGTCTTTGCCCAATATCCATCTTTTAATTTAGTTCTAAATTCTACCTCATTTGTAGATTTGTTTATAAATTTAATTTCGTATTCATCACCATTTGGTGATTTAACATCAATATATCCACCATCTACAAAATTTACATTAAATGTTGGTTTTGCTAAATTACGTCTTTTTATTAAATTATTATAAATAAATTTTTTTATATTCAATTTTTTTACTAACTTTGTTAAATTTTCTTTTTGATTATCGCTTATATATGTTGCAACATCATCATAGTAATCTTCGTAAGTGTGTAGTTTTTTAAGAAATAGTGGTAATCTATAAGATATTGCCTCTTTAACTGCCAATGGGTTTAGTTCCCATTTTGATGGAAAATAAAATAAATCGGCTGCTTTGTAAAACTTTTCAGTATCACTTTGTTCTCCCCAAATTATACAATTATCAGGTTTATTTTCCATTAAAGGTCCCCAATAGAATTGAAAGTTACCAGCTTGATTTCCTACAAAATGAAACTTTACTTTGTAGTTTTCTTTTTCACATAACCTTGCTAACTCAAATATATCACCTTGATTTTTACCATCGGTAAATAAACCAACGTGAAGAATATGTTTGTATTCTTTATCAAATCCAACTATTTCCTTTGCTTCATCTTTATCACCATTCCAATACTCAATAGGATACTCCCAAATATCACATTCAATTTGAGTAAAATATTTGGCAAACTTCTTCCTACTCCATTCACTCACTAATACAAATTTATCAGCTGTGTATAATAATTCTTCCGGTTTTGTATAAGATGAATGTGTTGTTATTACAATATTGTATGTTCTACCTTCATCAAATATCTCATTCAAATATTGTTTATCTACAAATGTTTCTGGTATCTCTTGGAAATGAATAATATCAGGTTGTTCTTTACGAACAATACCAACTATATCACCTTTATGGTCTCCAATTGTAATTACTTCACACAATTCTTTTATTTTATTTCGTTGGACTACAAAATCCATAGATACGCAATTGTATTCTACAACAACTATTTTAAATTCATCCTTAAATGTTTGAATTTGTTTTAATAGATATTGCGGCATACCACCCGTTGAGAGGTGTGGAACTATGTATAGTAACTTCTTATTATCCATTTTGTAGATTTCTTATAGCCTCTTCGTAGTAAGGTAATTCTTTTTGTATTTCATCGTTATATTCTGCGCTTGATACCGATAAAGCTCCCATTACTTTTAAATTTGGTATAGTGTATATTTTTCTACCATTTTTATCTTTGTTCCACCAATACAAAATATCATCTCCAAAGAATATTTTTAATCTTTCATCAATTGGTACATAATTTTCTTTTTTCATAATCATCATACAACCAAATCCCAAACATCTATTAGTTGCTTCTTCAAATTGAAAATCATAAATTGGATAATCAACTGTATCTGATATGTTTTTATGTGCATCAAACCCAATAATACCAAAATCCAATTCTTTTATTTTATTTAAATTATGTTTTATTGTTTCAAAATTTATTTCTATATCATCATTTAATAGGCAAATGTATTCATTTCTTGCAATTTGTACACCCATATTCCAAGACTTGTTTACATAAAAATTCTCCTTTGCAACAAGTATTGTAAGTTGTGGGTGCATAAAACATCCATGCGCATTATCTATAATGATAAATTCAGCACCAGGTATATTTGCATTTACATAATTATCTATCATTGGATAGAGAGTTTCTTTTGATTTCCAAAGTGTAGGTACTATAAAACTTATCATATCTTAAATATTTTATGTGCGTTATTTTCGTTTTCTCCAATATTAGATGGTACATCCAATGGATTGTTTGGATTTAATCTGTAGCAATAATCATCCAAACCTAATTCTTCAAATCGTTTTGCAATTTTTTCATTGTAGTAATACATAATCGTTCTTACTCTTCGTTGAATATCTGCTCTACTTAAATCATGTGTATTTCTACCAGTTGTATTATTGTAAATAAATTGAACATAACACATTCTCGGTATTCTCATCATTAGTGTTCCCAAAAATGTTCTTACTAACAATTCGTAATCATCTGCTATTGCTAAATCCCTATTGTGTCCACCAATTTGAAAATATACATCTCTTCTCCAAGCTCTAATGTGGTTAGGTACACCTACGATGTGGCGAATTGTTTTTGGATTTATTGGTGGTGCTATACACGAATCAAAGTTAAATCCATTTACATCAAACTTTTCATATTTACCATAGCCAAAAGCAAAACCATTGGGATAATGTAGTGAGTTCCAATTCTCATCACATTCAGCATTATCAGTATAAAAGAAACCAATCTCTGGATGTTCTTGTGATGCTTTGTGTAAGTAATATGTACAATCAGGCGTTAGATAATCATCGTGGTCTAATTCTGCAAGTAAATATCCTCTACATAAAGTTGCTGCTCTGTATTTACTTTCCCCAATAATCCCACCACTCTTTTCTCTAAAATCATATACTTTAACTCTTGGGTCATTTTTTGCAATACCTTCTGCAATTTTAAGTGTTTTACCACCGTCCGTTGAGTCATTTACCAATACCCATTCCCAATTGTTGTAAGTTTGTTCGTTTAATGATTTGTAAGTGTTTAATAATTTCTCACCAGTATTATATATTGGAGTAAAGTATGAAATAAGTTGTGAATTATCCATTTTCAACATAGTTTCCATAGCACATTGATATGCATCTTGTCCAGTATTTTGATTTATCTCCTTAAATGCCAACCATTTGTTACGAACATTTAGGGGTTGGTTTGCCAAATTAGGAAACTTTCTCCAATCATCTGCAATTGATACAATTACATCCGGCTTTTTTTCAGCCAAAACTTCACTTATATTGGTATCATTTATTAAATGAATAGTATCTAAATTAGCATCTTCATAATCAGCTGCTACATAAGATTTTAATTCGGCTGGTTTATCACTTATTAGTAATACTTTTGGCAATCTTGCTTTTGGTGTTTTTTGTAAATGATTGTAATAACACAATTCTTTTGTTATATATTTAAACCATTGTGGATTTTCGTTGTAAATTTGTTCTATTAGAAATCCATCTCCAGCATAATGACCTGTAAATTGGTATTGATTAAATATACTATGGTGAAATACTACTTGTGCAATATCTACACCTTGATATTTCATATTTTCTGGTTTAGCTTCTCTAACATCCAAACCAGTAAAATCTTTACCACCTACAAATTGATTTACTACAAATACTTTATGAGTATCATTACTTTCTTCAATTGAATTTTCAACCTCATCAAAGAATTGCGGGTGAACTATATTATCATCATCTACGATTACTACATACCCATTATTAAATTTAGATGCGATTTCTCCCATTTGAGGATAAAGATAATCACTACCATTGCTTTCTACAAAGTGCAATTGTATTCTATCATCATTCAATCTAAACAATAAATCTGCTGGAATATCTTTTAATCTAGCAGTATCAAATATGATATGCCATTTTATATCTACACCATAATCACCAAATATGGATTCTTTTACTTTATCTAAATTATTTAATCTACTACAACGTGTTATTATATGATATACCATTATCTTAAACTAGCTTCAAATCTCCAATTATGCTCTTCCAACTCTTTAAAATCTTTTGTACTATCACAAAACTTGCAAAACTCTTCTCTCGGAAAAGTAAAACCATACTTGCAGGTTATAGCAGATTTTGTTTCATACCCACAACCTTTTATTTCTTGAATTACTTTATCAAAGTTATCATCGTATTGCCAATGGTCACAATGTACCATAATACCATTTTTTAACCAAGCTGATTTTAATTGTTTACCCAATGCTTCTGCTGCTATTTCAGCCTGTCCCCATTGTGTAGATGTTTTTAATTCAGTTGGGTTACCATCTTCATCGTAAAATTCTTTTAGTGGCAAAATTCGCAAATCATAATATACTGAATTTTTACGGATGTGCGGATTATTGGTATAATCTCTTTCTTTTAAGAAAACAAACTCATCAGTTACACTTTCAACATTTCTATCAGCAATCCAATAGCCAAATCCAAATTGCCTATCGTCTGTATCGTTTTGGTATTTGCGTAATTGTAGTTGTTCTATATCGTTCTTTTCCATCATTTCCAATGAACGATTTACCCAATCTTTATCAAATCCAGCAATATTTTCAGGCAAAGTAATCCAATCTCCTTCTAAAAAAAGAGTGTATTTGTAATCTCTACAATAATTGTTCAATCGGTTTATACCAGCTCCAACTCCCAAATTTATATTTGATTGAATTGGGATAATATCCACCTTATCTTTCCATTTAGTACGAAGAGTATCACATACATTAAATATGGCTTCACTTTCACCATTGATAAAAATAAACCATTTTACAAATGGAATATTAGTATTTTCTAAAAATGTATTTATTGTAAGCTCTAACTGCGTATCACGCTTTACACCATCATGTGTTAAAGTTGCTATACAAAAATGTAATTTATTCATATTATTTATATGCTTCTCCACCAACCCAAAGAACTAAACTGCGTCTAACTCCTTTGGTTACTGGTGTTACTCTATGTAATGTAAATGATGGAAATAATATAGCCGAACCTTTCTTTTTTTCCATAGTCATAAATTCGCTACCATACCACAAATCAAAATCACCACCCTCATATTCATCCGGTCCAGATAATTGTATAGTTATACTAACTTTACGATGACTTATTGAGCCAGGTCCAATATCGGTATGCCAACCATAGTGTCCGCCATTTGCATAATATTCAGTATATTGAATTGAATCTAAAACACTATGTAAATTAAATTTCCATATTGAGTTATTTGCTTCTATTGATAAATCTCTAATTCTATCATACACCCATGCGGATTTTTCATCGTGATGAATCCACTTTATATTTGATTTGCGGATTGCGTGGTTTGCATTAGATTCATCGCTAACAGTTGTAGCATTTTGAAATGGATATAACTCTTTTAAGTTATCAATCCATATCAATTCTTGCTGATTAAATGCAGTATCAAATGCATAGTAATTTGTTTGATTTATAGTATTATCCGTATCGTAAATAGCTGCGAATCTCATATATTATCTAAAAACACTACCACCAACCCAAAGAACCAAACTTTTGCGAACTCCCTTTGTTACAGGTGTTACTCTATGTAATAAATAACTTGGGAAACATACAACTGCTCCCTTACCTTTTGGTGCAGTTACTATTTTTCCACCCATATTAAATTCTAAATCACCACCTTCATATTCCGATGGGTCTGATAATTGTACTGTAATACTTACTTTTCTAGTACTATGTGGATAAGGTCCCAAATCCATATGCCAATCATATTTACCTTCCACATCTGCATTATATTCGGTATATTGTATAGAATCTTTTATATGATTTAATTCAAATCTCCAATAATCCAAATTGGCTCTTAAAGTCAAACCCATAAGTTTTTCATAAATCCATTCCGTTTTTTCAGCAGCAGGAGTCATCCATTTAATATTTGATTTACGAATTGGATTTTCATCTTTTTCACCATCTTGTTGTTCGGATTGTGTCTTTCCTTCTTCAAACTCATAAAGTTTAGAAACTCGCAATACATTACGGATTTCTACATTACTAAAACCTTTTTCAAACCAATAAAAATCAGTTTGATTTAATTGGTCATTGACCGGATATACTGGATAAAATTCTAACATAATATTATATTTTGTAATTGAAATATTTATAAAACCATTTGTAATTATTAACTATATAATTTGATGCTTCTTCACCAAGTATTTCTATATAGTCTTCTTTTATTGTAGTTAATTTATTTTGTATAATGTGATGCGCATATGGATTACGAAATGCATCATGTTCAAATGTTATTTGCTCTATATTATCAAAATCATGCTGATAATATGGAAGTTCCAAATAATTATATAATTCCTCCATTGTTTCATTTGGAAATTTACATAATTCTTCAAACTTTACAAAATGGATTTTATCACCATATCTCTCCAATATCATTTGGTTTATACCAGACATTTGACCTTGCATTATAGGTGCTATTGCCAAATTGTGAATACGCTGCATTGTATTTATACCTCTATGGTCCGACCAATCGGTTACACTAAAATGTAAAAGGGGATTATTTCTGTATCTTTTTTCTAATGAAGAGAATATACTTCTTAAATCTCTGATTACGCAGATTATTTTTGGATTTGGGTCATACTCATTTACGAATTTATATTCAGCTAACCAACCTCTACATTTGTCAATTGCATATGGTTTTTTAGTAATACCCTCATAGTACCCATTTATACCAGATTTAAGAAATGATTTGTATCCTAATAAAGTTTCTTCTCTATTTTGTGCTTGAAAGTTTTCACCATAAGTAAAACTCTCTCTACTTTGCATGAATAAATCAAACATACCAGATGAAGGACTTGCGTACAAATCAGGGTTTTGTCCTAATATATTTTGTATTAAGGTAGAACCACTTCTTGGCAAAGAAGAATTATAAAATACTCGTTTTATCATTATAACTTTGATATATTATCTACAAATATACCATTTTTTTATTTAATAACCAAATTATTTTAAGTATTATTCAGTTGGTGCTTGTGGCTCATCGTAAACCCATTCATTACGAACAACAGCCCATACCCAATAATTAGGTGCTCCCGGAGGAACTGATGGTTGTGGTACGGGTGGCTCCCATGTATATGTTGACGTATTTAATACCCAATTTGGGTATGGTTGTGCTTGATAGAAAGCATCTGCCTCGGCATCATAATGTCCACCAATCATTGCATAATTATATCGTAAAGCATCACCACCATCGGGTATTCCAGTTTCGGAATCGTAATGAACGCCAGCGTATGTATTATATGAAGTTTGTATCCATTGAGATGGGTCTCCATGAATACCAGAATCTATATTTTCTTGCTCTGCCTTAATTACTTGCTGAACTATACCATTCTCATCTACTAATGCAAAATGTCCCATATTACTAATTTATTTTTTTTTAATTTTAAGACCAACGAATAACAACTCTACCGTTACCACCATTTGCTATCGCTTGTCCACCCGATTGGTCATATCCGGACCAACCACCTGTCCAACCTTGCCCTGCACCACCACCAGTTGTATCAGTACCACTTGTTGCATTTCTAAATGCATAGCATATTACGCCTCTACCACCACCACCATTACCACCTGAACCGTTTCCCGATGATGCGTTGTAATAACCTCCACCGCCACCACCTCCAGCAGGAAATGAATTTGGACCACCAAAGAAAAATCCCCCACCTTGTCCACCATGACCACCTTGTCCAGCAGGTGTACCACCATTTACATATCCACCACCGCCACCACCAGCGTTACCAGTTGGTGCTCCTTGTCCTCCAGGGTTTCCTTGTCCAGATGTACCAGGACCAGGTCCTCCGCCATATCCACCACGAGAACCACCACCACCAGAACCACCAGTTGGACCAGCTCCTCTACCAAACGAAGCACCACCACCGCCGCCAATAGCAGTTCCTACACCACTTACAGATGAATTACCACCACTTGGACCTCTACCAAATTGTACGCCACCAGCTCCACCACCTACTGTAATGGATTGTCGAGAAGAAAGATAGGCGGATGTTTCAATAACACCACCGGCTCCTCCGCCACCGCCACCCCAATAGTTACCACCACCACCGGCTCCACCACCAGCTACAATTAGTACACCAAATGAACGTCCACCACCAGTGTTAAATGTTCCAGGACCATCAAATACGTGGTAATTACTTCCACCAGATGTATAATAATATCCACCTTGTGCGAAGAATGAAGAATATCCCCAAAAATCACTCATTTTATCAGGTTGAGAAAATCCAACTGCTGCTGATAATGTTCGTAATGAACTATTACTATTACTTCTAGATAATTCTGCGTTTATCTGTGAAATTGATATTTGTCCCGATGGTAATGCCATATACTAATTACTTTATTTACCTATAAATATAAAACTTTTTTAATTTCTCTAAATGTTTCTCTTGGTTCACCATCCGTGCAAATTGAAATAAAGTCCTCTAATGGTTCTTCAAAATCTTCTGCAAAGTAGGTTTCTCTTCCTCTTTGTTTTGTAGTGTAAAGATATATTTCTTTTACATTACAATCCCGTTTTAATGCTTCACGAAGTTCTCTGTAAGGTGCTACCATTGATATGATTACACTTTTGTTTTCAGAGACTAAATATCGAGCTACATCAAATGCTTTCTCAATGTTTCTTACTCTACCTTCTTTTGTATAATCGGTATTTGGAAATAACTTACGCATCTTATCACCATCAATGTGAAACATATGATGACCAAGATACATTTGTAACATTTTTGCCATTGTGGTCTTACCACTTCCCGGCTGTCCAATGAATAAATAAATCATAACTCTACAATTTTAATAATAAACATATAAAGTTACGATTTATTCTTCACAATTCCAAATTATTTATTCTTTAATTCATCTAATTCAGCTTTCAATTCTTTGATTGCTTCAATGATTAAAGGTATAATCTTTTCGTATTTAACAGTTAAATAGTTTTCACCAGTCTTTGATATTATCTCACCACTCTCTAATACTAATCTATCTATTGGTGCTATCTCTACTACCTCCGGCATTACCGATTGTACCTCTTGTGCGGATACTCCAACTTGCATTTGCTCTGATGTATAACCTAATGCTTTTGCGGTTTCGTTATTTACATAGTGAAAACCATTCAATTGTTGCACTTTTGATAATGCGTTTTCAATATTACCGATTCTTTCTTTTAATCTATTATCAGAGTAGTATGCTGTAATATCACCAGTTGCAGTAATTGCTCCTTGTACTGCTATACCACCAGTGAATGTACCACCACCAAATGGGTTACCAGTTGGTCCCGTAGGTCCAGTTGGACCTGTTGGTCCCGTAGGTCCAGTTGGTCCTTGTCTACCTTGAAAACCTTGTGCTCCAGCTGCACCCTGTGGTCCAGTTGCACCTGTTGGTCCTTGTGCCCCTTGCGGTCCGTTTGCTCCATTAGAACCCGTTGCTCCAGATGTACCCGATGTTGCTGCAGTGTATGTTGTTCCGTTGATTGTTAAATCACCAACTACACCAATTGAACCAGTTACACCAAGAGAACCTGTTATTTCCGTATTTGATACTATTGCTACTAATGTACCAGTATCTGAAATATTTGAGTCACCAATGTGGTCATCACCAACTGCTTTTTGTATTTTGTTAGTTGTTAAACCAACTTCCTCACCCAATGAACCACTATTTTTTGGACCAGATATAAGAATTGCAGAATTGTAAGGTGCACCACTATCCGCGGGATGTTCGTAAATCCAATGATTATCTTGCGAGTCCCACCATAATGAACCGGTTCCCGCATTTGAACCACTATCTCTTACAGAAATACCACCAAATCTAACGGATGGTGTATCTGTGTTTAATACTACTGTGTTTGTACCAATATCTACCGCAGATGCAGTTATGTTTTGTAATGATGATGAACCTTGTACGATTAAATCACCACTAACATACACCGAACCAGTTATTGTTTGATTGGCTGTAAATGTATTTGGAGATGCTAATTTAGCGTGATTAGAAAATACAGATGCACTATATTGTGTTGCGTTTCCTAAACCAGCTATTGTACTACCACTAACTTCACCACTAACCTTAAAATCACCACTTGCGTTTGATGATAATGAACCCACTACTGAACCATTGTCTACTATTTTAATAGATGCGGTTGAAATATATAAATCTTTGAAATAGTTTGCTGATGTACCCAAATCATATACACCCGCACCGGCTGGTATGATTGAACCAGTAATATACTGATTTCCGTTGAATTGGTTTGCTCCCGCAGTTACCAAAGTAACATCACCAGCATCTAAACCAATTTGTAATGTTTGTAATGATGTATTTACAAACGGCTCTCCGAATGCTAACGAACCTGATTTTTGTGCGGTTGTCCCACGTCTAAATTTAAGTGCCATCTAGTTTACCTTTCTTTTAGTATGTATGTGTATAAATATAACCTTTTTATTTATTAAATGTTAAAATCCAAATCTCCACTATTATTTATGTATTTAGCAAGATGCATATAGTTAGATGTAATACTACCAGTTGTTACATTCATCGTATTTGCACTCATAGATAAATAAGTTGTACTTGCAATTATTACTTGCATTGAATTTGTTTGTGCAACTATTTGAGTGTTTGATGTTAAGTCTTCTACAAACGCAACCGTACCTGCTACTGATGGTTCTAAATTAAAATCAAATGTATTATTACCACCAGCTGATGCGCTTATAATTCTAGCACTTAATGATGAACTAAAATCCGTTAAGTTACCAACGCCATTAAATGTGGATGCTGATATTGCACCGGATACATATACACTACCAGTTATGTTTAATTTTGAACCATCAAACGATAAATTACTTTCAACCGTTACATTTGGAGATGAACCATTTAATGTAACTAATCCATTATCAGTTGTACCGGATACCGAAAGTGCCCCAGTAGCTCCTTGATTACCCTGCGGGCCTTGGTTTCCTTGCGTCCCATTAGAACCATTTGCTCCTTGGTTTCCTTGCGGTCCCTGTCTACCTTGAAACCCTTGAGTTCCTTGCGTACCTTGATTACCCTGCGGGCCTTGGTTACCTTGTGTACCATTAGAACCATTAGCTCCTTGATTACCTTGTGTACCCTGATTTCCTTGCGGGCCTTGGTTACCTTGGAAACCTTGAGTTCCTTGTGTACCTTGGTTTCCTTGCGGTCCTTGATTTCCTTGTGTACCTTGAAAGCCTTGCGTACCTTGTGTACCTTGATTCCCCTGCGGTCCCTGTCTACCTTGTGTACCTTGATTTCCTTGAAAACCTTGAGTTCCTTGTGTACCCTGATTACCTTGTGGTCCTTGTATACCTTGTGTACCAGATGTACCAGATGTTGCTGCTGAATACGATGTACCATTTATAACCAAAGAACCAGTTAATTGTAAAGAACCAGTTACACCCATAATATCATCCATAGAATCACCAAATTTTGATGAACCAGATTGATATAAAACCGATGATGAAATTACATTTATATTAAATTGCTTCGCATTTACCGCACCAAATACAGTTAAATCACCAGTCAATGATATTGAACCAGTTGTAACGGAATCCGTTGTTACTAATGTTTGTATGGACTCTACCGAACCTGATTTTTTTAAGAATACTTTACCATCGTAAGTATTTACAGCTAACTCACCAAGATTTAATGATGAAGTTGTAGGAGTTTTACCACTCTGCGAAGAGCGTTTTAGTATAATAGATTGAGCCATATATAGGTTCGTTGGGTGTTTATATAAACAAAAAAAGGAGTAGTATATACTACCCCTATAAATATAAGTTTTTTAATAAAAGATTATTTTTAGAACTCTCCAGCATCTGAACCAGCTTCTACTGCTGCTAATCTACTTGCCACCGAGCCAGAAAATGCTAATACATCACCAATTCCATAAAGAGAACCACTAAATCCATTTGTTATTGATATTTCTGCAAACTTTGTGCCATCATACTTTATATCAATACCATTTACAGTTGGTGTGATATTATGAATGTGAGAACCACTATTTTCTAAATATCCAATGTACCCAGCCGTTGGGTCTGTATTGAAATCATAGTTATTAGCTGCTGATATTACAACATTTGTTAATCTACTACCATCCCCCACAAAGTAAGAAGCAGTAACCGAACCACCAAAATCAAT
>JACCDH011758346.1_pt1 | contig 17798 bp, 13 predicted proteins | sample 7442481 | NCBI WGS metagenome assembly JACCDH01 (sample SAMN15323433, study PRJNA562643) | freshwater metagenome | isolation source: river surface water | place: USA:Blue River Watershed | collected 2017-08-15
AAACATCCAATTTTTGGCAAAGCACCCAAAGGCAAACGCTTACAAACTATTAAACAATCACCCAATTACAAAGATGGCAAATTTCAAAATATCAGTTTTACACCAGATTTAACCGAAGGTTATTCATTCTCAGGAATTTTATGGGATTTTATGTTTAAAAAACATCCAAATACAGTTCCAACTTCAAACATTCCATCCATTAAAACGGATATAAAATCATTACCTTTAGATAGTAATGTTTTTATTTGGTTCGGACATTCTTCTTACTACTTGCAATTGGAAGGAAAAAGATTTTTAATAGATCCTGTATTTAGCGGAAATGCATCACCCATTCCAGGAAGTAACAAATCTTTTAAAGGCTCGGATATTTATTCGGCTGAGGATTTTCCGGAAATTGATTATTTGTTAATTACGCACGATCATTATGATCATTTAGACTATTACACCATAAAAAAAATGTTACCTAAAATTAAACAAACTATTTGTGGTTTAGGAGTTGGTGAACATTTGGAATATTGGGGTATGAAAGCCGATAAAATAACCGAAAAAGATTGGAACGACTCCTTAAAATTAGATAACAACATTAACATTTTTACTGCTACAACACGTCATTTTTCGGGAAGAGGTTTAAAACGCAACAATACTTTATGGTTATCCTTTATTGTACAAACGCCTAATTTACAATTGTATTTAGGTGGTGATGGTGGATATGATACTCATTTCGCTAAAATTGGCGAAAAATTTGGGGAATTTGACTATGTGATTTTAGAAAACGGACAGTACAACGTTGCTTGGCAAGCCATTCACATGTTGCCCCCAGAGGTTTTCCAGGCAGCAACTGATTTAAAAGCAAAAAATCTTATTCCTGTTCATTCCTCAAAATTTAAGTTAGCATTTCATCCATGGAATGAACCATTAACCGAAATAACTAAAATTTGCGAAAACAAACTCCCTATTTCCACTCCAAAAATTGGCGAAGTTTTATATCTCAACCAAACCAATCAATCATTTTCCAAATGGTGGGAAAATGTTAAATAATAGTTTTGTCATTTAAAAATACATGAAATTAATAAATTAACACAATTTAGTTTAATAAATGTAAATACCATTAATTAAAAAATCATTATATTTTAAAAAATTATGTATAATTTTAGCATTCATATCATAAAAACTAAAATTATTTTATTATGAAAAAAAATTTACTTTTATTTATTACAATTTTATCAAGTTTACAATTTTTAGCTCAAACTATTGCTTTAAATCCATCAACTTTAGAATCGTTTACAGCAAATGTAAATAGTTATAGTGATTCAAAGAGTTTTACAGCACAAGCTCTATTATTCAGTTCTGCAGGTAATATGCAAGTAGAAGTATTCGGAAGTTTTCAACTTTCAACTGATGAGGAAACATGGTCTAATGTAGTTACTATTCCAGTAAATATTGGCGTTCCTACCCCATTTGGTATGAAATATGGTTCAATACCTGTAACAATTTTTGTTCGTTTTGCACCAACTACAGATGGATCTTCAAATGGTGGTATAACAGCATTATATATGGGTACTAATCGTGGTTTAAATTTAAGTGGTGTTGCAGGATTAAATAATTCTACAATAATAAATAATTTAAACATTAAATCTTTCCCCAACCCTACAAATCATCAATTAACTATTGAGGGTTTAAACAATGAATTCTATACCTTTCAAATTTTGAATAATTTAGGTGCGGTTGTAAAAGAAGGAAATTTAGAAAATAAAGTATTAAATGTTAGTGAATTAAATATTGGATTATATCATCTAGTTTTAAAAAATGAAAATTCAAAACTTACTACATCATTTATTAAAAATTAACTTAGGATACAGTTATTAATATTGCGAAATATCTTAAATATTAAATAAATGAAAATTTAAAAAGCGCAAAGAATTTTAAAATACTTTGCGCTTTTTTTAATTAAACATAACTATTTTTAAAATAGTTTTCTACCTTTCATCAAGAACAGTATTTGTAATTTCTGGCGTTTGGGTTTCTTCTGATTTATAATCAATTTGGATAAGTTCGATTTCGTCGATTGTTAACCAACCAACTAAACCATTTGGTGTTTTAATCTCAAAGTTTTGCATATCTAAAGTATTTAAAACTTGAACTTTAGTTCCTTCATGTAAATTAAATAAAATTTTCCCATCCTGAGTTGGTGCACTTAATACATTACAACTTTTTGCAACTATAATAGCATGTTGCCAACTTTTTATGGCTTTTACTTGCTGTTGAGCAATTAATCCTAAAATTATTGATATGGTAAATAAAATTGCTGTAATATATAATTTGATTTGATATTTATGAGAAACTTTTAACAACAACAAAACTATTGTTAGACACAATAATAATAGGGACAGATATCCAAAAACATTAGCCGAAACAATTCCATTAAGTTTATACAATAAAACTGCAAAACTAAAATCTGGAACTTTTTCGAAGTCATCTTTTAAAAAATTTTGGGCAATTTGTATGTTATATTGCGCATCTTTAAATTGAGGGTTTAGCCATAAGGCACGTTCATAACACAAAATACTTTTACCTAAATTCCCTAAATTATAATAGGTATTACCTAAATTATAATACAATTCGGCGTTGTTAAAACCCTCTGATTCTAGTTTTTGAAAATATATCAATGCCTTCGAATATTCGGTGTTTTTATATGCTATGATAGCAGAATCTAATAAATTGTTATTTGCTTTAGTAGTTAAAAAACTAAAAAATAAACTAAGCAACAAAATAGATAAAAAGTTATATTTGAACATCTTATTTTTATTTAAATTTCGACCACTAATCATTAGCTAACAAGCACTCTTCTTCAATTAATTTAATCAAATCTGAACTTTCTTTTGCTAGTTTATTATAATTTATATTTCCACCAGCATATTGTGAGCGCGTTAAGTCATTAATTACTTGTTTTGTACGTTGAATTAATTCTTCTGATATTTGATTTTGTTGTAAAATCTCCACTAAATCATTTATACTTTGTTTGCTTTTATCTAAATTGAATATATTTATCCAATATTTTTCCCACAACATCATCACTTCATTTCCTTTTAAATTTTCTTTTTTTCCAATCAAATTAAATTCCTTAATAATTTGTAATACTTTACTTTTTCTTTGTTCTGTTTTATCTGGAAAAAATCTAACTAACCATGGTAAAAAACTCAAAACTAACCAAAAAACAGACCCCAAAATTAATGCATACGTAAACCATTTAGATTCTGGAATATAAATAATTTCAATTTTTTGCGGAGCAAAATCGGTTTTTAAAAATCGGATTTCTTCATCAACAGCTTCTACCTTACTTGATTGTGTACCAGAAAACAAAGCTTTTCCTCCATTATTATCACCCTCACCACCTACTTGTATATTCACACTTTCTGTTGCTATTTTTTGATACAATCCCACGGTTGGATTAAAATAATGAAGTGTAAAAGATGGTATAGAGTAAGCACCAGATTTTCGAGGAATCACAACATACTCATAAATTTTTTTACCTTTTTTTCCTAAAGTAGAAATAGTAGTTTGCTCGTTTATAGTTGGATCAAAAACTTCCCAATTTGCTGGGAAATCTGGACTAACACTTTTTAAAATTTCAAAATTACCCGCACCACTTAAAACATATTTAACAGTTAAAGCATCATTCGCATGTAAAGTTTTTTTATCCACTTCTACTTTTATTTTAAAATCACCCACCAAACCACTAAATTCGCTATTGGACGGAGGTAAAGCCCTTACATTAATCGTTACTTTTGGCGCAAATACTTTTTTATCTACACGTTCTCTTCTACCAAACCAACCATCGTTAATCACCCTAAAAGTTGCGTATTCAATTGGAAATGAGGCAATTTCTTTTCTCCCACTTTTTACAGGCGATAACAAATGAGATTGAAATTGTACTGTGTAATATTGTTTTCCTTTAATCATCATTGTAGAAGCACCAAATCTATCCAACTCCTTAAAGTTAAAATCACCAAAATTGATAAAAGGATTTCGAGTGATAAACTGTCCTTCTTCTTGTAAAGGATATTGTGTAAAAATGGTGTATGTTAACGTAAAACTTTCTCCCTGATAAGGATTGTAATTACTACATTCTACCACCACAAATTGGTCTTTATCTAAATCATCCTCAGGAACGTTTAACTTTTTTACAAAAATTTGTTTTCCAGCACCACGATAAACTTTTCCGTTAAAAGTTACCTCTGCGTCTGGTAAAACTAAAGAACCTCTTTTTAAAGGTTTTAAAATAAAAATGATTTCGTATTTATCTTCTGATTTATTTACTCTTTTTCCATTGATTATGATTAATGAAGAAGATGAATTACTCCTAACTTTAGTGTCAATTAATTGAAATCCATCAAATTGCGGACGAGTAACTTCTTTAATATCTGCATTTTCGATTATAAAAGAATAATACACATATTCGGAATCAAAATACTGATTTTTATCCGTAGCAGTACTCACTTTAACCTCGGGCTCAGCCACCAAAATTAAAGGTAAACAAACGGTAATTATGAAAATCCAAAAATTTCGTACCATATTTAACATTTTACCAATCTTTATCGCTCTTATACTTTTGTTGTTGCATTTGTTGTTGAATTAATTTTTGCAACAATTGTTTTTCGTTATCATCTAAATTATTCAACATTTTTTCTGCCTCTTCCTTACTTAATTCGTTAGGTTTAGGCATATTTTGCTGATTTTTATCTTGTTGATTATCAGACTTGTTTTTATCCTTAGAGGAATCATTTTTTTTATCCTTTTTATCTTTATTATCCTGATTATCTTTTCCGTCTTTATTATCCTTACTGTCTTTATCTTCCTTATTGTCCTTATTATCTTTATTTTCCTTGTTATCTTTTTTATCGTTTTTATCTTTATTGTCCTTTTTATCTTTGTTATCCTTTTTATCTTCTTGTTTCATCTTTGATAAAGCATAAGATAAATTGTACCTAGCATCTTTATTTTGTGGATTCAACTTTAGTGTTTTTTTGTAATTATCCACAGCTTTTTGGTATTCCTGTTTTTTAAGTTGTGTGTTTCCTAAATTATAATGAATATTTTCCAAATTAACATCTTTTGATTTCAGCAATTCCTCATACAATTTTTCAGCTTCGTTTAACTGATTATTTTTATATAAGCTATTGGCTAAGTTGTATTTAGCAGTATTGTTCTCTGGATTTTCTGCCAAGGCATCCAAATATTTATTTAAAGATTCTTTGAACAAAGAATCTTTGTAGAGTTTGTTACCTTCGCGAATAAGAGATCTTTCCTTTTGGGCAAATCCAAAAGAAAAAGAAATTAAAAGCAAAAACAAAATTATTTTATCCATTTTCGTTCAAAAAGTATAAATTCAAAACCTAAAAAAATTAAAGATAACACTAAAAAATACGAATAATACGATTTGTAATATAAGTATTCTGCGGTTTCGGTTTTAGTTTTTTCAATACTTTGTATATCATTCATTATCAAATCCAAACCCAATCCTTGGTTGCTGGCTTGAACATATTTTCCGCCAGTAGATTCTGCAATTTTTTGCAAAATATCCTCATTTAATCTACTTACAACTGCACTACCTTGTTTATCCCTTTTCCATCCTACTTTTCTTCCATTCACAAATTCGGGAATCATAACACCTTTTTGTGAACCAATACCTACAGAGTATAGCACAATACCTTCTTCTTTAATTTTTTCGGCTACTTGAAGCGCTTCCTCATCATGATTTTCACCATCACTTATTAATACAATAACTTTATTTGTAGTAGATTGTTTTGGAAAAGCCTGTAAAGATTTTTCCAAAGCTGCAGAAAAATTGGTTCCACCAACCGAAATAATATCGGTAGAAATATTTTGTAAATACATATCAATGGAGCTATGATCAGTTGTTAATGGCAATTGCAAATAGGCTAAACCCGAAAAAACCACAATTCCTACCCTATCTGATCCTAAATTATCTACTACTTTTTGAATCGAATTTTTAGCGCGCAACAAACGATTTGGAATAATATCCTCTGCTAACATACTTTTAGAAATATCCAAACAAAATACTATATCAATTCCTTCTTTTTCAACCTTTTGTTTTTGTCCGCCTACTTGCAAATTAGCTCCTGCAAAAACTAAAAACAACAAACCAATACTTACCAAAAAAGTACGCCAAAATAGCATATTACCAGATAAATAAGGAAATCTGCTTAAAGTGTTTTGTGGGTTTATTATTTTATGTAAGTTATTTAAAAACTTTTTACGTTGTACGTACACCAAAATTGGATACAACAATACCAAAATAAGTAACCACAATATATTTGAATTTTCCCAACGCATAAACTCTGCGTCCTCAAATAACCATTTTGATATTTTTGCTGTTACATTCATTATACTATAATTACAATAAAGATTTAAAAATTGTGAATCGTAATATTCTGTAAATCAACTGACATAACAACGAAATCAGTAAAAATGGTAAAAACAATTCGGTTTTTTGATAAAATTTTGTGCCTTTAATTTCATTTTTTTCTAACTCATCAATTTCCTTGTAAATTTCACGCAAACTATTGTTGTTTGTTGCCCTAAAATACTGTCCGCCAGTTTGATTAGCAATAGATCGCAATAACTTTTCATCAATTTTCACATCCACCATTTCATAAATAAAATTCCCAAAAAAATCATACGCCACAGGCATTTCAGCTTTACCGTTTGTTCCAACTGCAATTGTATATACCTTAATTCCAAAGGACTGTGCTAATTTCGCAGCATTTTGTGGCGCAATATCACCAGCATTATTTTCACCATCCGACAATAAAATAATTACTTTACTTTTAGCATCCGAATCCTTTAAACGTTTAACCGCAGTTGCCAATCCGCTTCCAATTGCCGTACCGTCCTTTAATAAACCAATCCCAACTTGATCAAATAACTCTACCAAACGTTTATGGTCCACTGTTAACGGACATTGCGTAAAACTTTCACCTGCAAAAACTACTAATCCAAATCTATCGTTTTGCCTTGATAACACAAACTCTGTTGCAATTTTTTTAGAAGCCTCTAAACGGTTTGGTTTAAAATCACGAGCCAACATTGATGTTGAAATATCCATTGAAATAACCATATCTATTCCTCTGGTTTTAAATTCGTTCCAACTTTTTTCATCCTGAGGACGAGCCAAAGCAAAAACTGCAAAAAACAAAGTTAAACTATAAAAAATAGCCGATAAATAAGGATAAAATTTAGATAAAAGATTATTTGTAAATATAGATTTACTTACCACCATTTTAGGAAAATCCTTTTTTTGTTTTAAAAAAGCATATACAAAAAACAAAGGAATTACACATAACAACCAAAAATACTGTGGCTGAGCATAAATTTCCCAATTAAACATTTGAGAAAGGGCGCTTTTACTTATGTTTAACCAATTATTCTGCATCTTTTTCTTTTAACAATTCTACTAAATTTTTTAAAAGTTCCATGGCTTTTTCGTGCTGATGTGCCATACCTTTTCCTTTGGCATATTTTACAAAATCGGCAAAGTTTAAAGTACTTTGTATTTGCTGGGTTAAATCGTTGGTTAAAGTAAAAGGTTTAAGCAAATGCATTATATTTTGCGTAGTTTCCTCCAAAACAGGAATATCAAATTTATGCTCCAAAATGGAACGTAAAATATAGGAAACCTCTGTTTGATATTCTTTTTCTTTGCCGTTTTGCCATAAGTTTTGATTTTCTAAATCGGCAATTTTTTTACAATGGAAATCGTATGGATGAATGATAATTTTAGGAGTTTTTTTATTTTTTAATTTCTTGATTTTTAACCAATAACGAATACCTAAAAAAACTAATACTCCAAGTAATATAAAGAATAAACTCCACCAAAAAATTTCTTCAATTTCTTCCCAAATAAATGGAGCATCCCACACATTTGCAATATCTTTAATATCTGCACTTTCATCCACTTTCACAAAATCAACCCTTAATAAATTTGGGTTAGATTGCACAATACTATCACCTATATTTATTTTAAAAGGATGAATAAGGTAATAACCCGTATCAAATGCCATTACGGTGTAAACCTGACTAAATACAAAACCATTATCCTGTAAAATTGTATCGATTTTCCCTAACCCAACAATCTCTAAACCTTTACAAATAGTATCTTTTAAACTTTGCCAATATACTTGGTTTGTAGGGGAATGTAAAACAACTGTATACTTTCTTAATTCACCCACCTCTACATTACTAGAATCCAAAAAAGTCTCCAGTTTTTGACCGAAAGATTGAAAGGTTAAAAAAAACAATACAAAAATCCAACTATATCTTAATTTATCCATCACTATTTTATCTACGGTTGGCAAATAAGGTTAATAATTTAGTATAATAAGCCTCTCCCACCTCTAAATTCAATACATCTACACCTAGTTTTTTAGTTTCTACAGATAGTTTTTGATAAAAATCCCAGAAGTATTTTTGATATCTCAATCGCACCTCTTCTTTAGAAGTATTTACCAAAACCAATTCTCCAGATTCAGCATCTTGCAAATACGTCCAACCCACATCCGGTAACAAACCCTCGTTTTTTGCCACAATATTTAAAGCAACAAAATCGTGTTTTAAAGCAGTAATTTGCAACTCTTTTTTAATATTTTTATCATCTAAAAAATCGCTTAACAAAAATACCGTGCATTTTTTGCTTTGAGCCGAATTAAAATACTTTAAAGCATTGGCAATATTAGTTCCTTTAGAAACAGATTGATGCGAAACCAAATCTTTTATAATGCGCAAAACATGCGATTTACCTTTTTTGGGCGGAATATATTTTTCGATAGTATCCGAAAAAAACAACACACCCACTTTATCATTTTGTCCGATTGCGGAAAAAGCTAAAACCGCAGCAATTTCGGCAATATAATCTTGTTTAGACGAATGTTGTGTAGCAATTAAACCAGATGCACTAACATCCACCAACAACATCACCGTTAACTCCCTTTCCTCCTCAAAAGTTTTTACAAAAGGTTCATTAAAACGTGCGGTAACATTCCAATCAATCGTTCGTGTTTCGTCACCCAAATTATACTCGCGCACTTCTGCAAAGGTCATTCCTGAACCTTTGAAAGCACTTTTGTACGAACCCTGAAACAATTGATTGTTAAGACCTTTCGCCTTAATTTCAATTTTTTTTATTTTTTGTAAAAGCTCCTCCGATGTCATTTATCCAAATTAAAATTAAAATTCAATTTATTTTAAATAGAAAAACTAAGGAATTTCCACACCATTAATAATTAAATCGATTATTTTATCCGCAGTAAGTTGCTCCGCTTCCGCTTCGAAAGTTAAACCAATACGATGGCGTAAAACATCCTTAGCAACTGCCCTAACATCCTCCGGAATTACATACGCACGTTTGTTTAAAAACGCAATAGCTTTAGCCGCTTTAGCTAAGTTGATACTTGCACGCGGAGAGCCCCCAAAAGCAATATAATTTTGCACTTCTTTTAAACCATAATCGGCAGGTTTACGCGTTGCAAAAATTAAATCCACAATATACTGCTCAATTTTTTCGTCCATATACACCTCCTGCACCAAATTTTTACATTGTTCGATTTGATCAGGCGTAAATAATTTTTGTGCCTTAGGAAACTCTTGTAATAAGTTTTGTTTGATTATTTTTTGCTCGTCTTTTTTATTCGGATATTCCAACAAAACCTTCAACATAAATCTATCCACCTGCGCCTCAGGTAAAGGATATGTTCCTTCTTGTTCCACTGGGTTTTGAGTAGCTAAAACCAAAAAGGGTTGCGGTAATTTGTAGGTTTCAGTACCAATAGTTACTTGGCGTTCTTGCATCGCTTCCAATAAAGCACTTTGTACTTTTGCGGGGGAACGGTTAATTTCATCTGCCAATACAAAATTGGCGAATATCGGACCTTTTTTTACTACAAACTCTTCTTTTTTCTGATTGTAAATCAAGGTACCAATCACATCCGCAGGCAATAAATCTGGTGTAAATTGCACACGATTAAATTGCGCATCTAAAATTGTAGCTAAAGTATTTACTGATAAAGTTTTAGCTAATCCCGGCATACCTTCTAACAAAATATGTCCGTTGGTTAACAAACCAATCAATAAACTGTCGATCATTTTACCCTGACCCACAATTACTTTGTTCATTTCGAATTTAATAGCATCAATTACTGCAAATTCTTTTTCGATTTTATCACTTAATTCCTGAATATCCACTGAAACTTGCTCCATAAAATAATCGATTTAATAGTTAAAAAATGAATGGGAAATAAAATTAAAACGCATCAGCAAATTTTTAAAATCAAACAGTTAATTTTGATGTTAAACATTGTTAATGCACATTACAACAACCTGTTGCCCGGTAAAATATATTTAAAATCTTTACTTCCTTTAAACATTCGATTTACATAACTAATAGTCATTTCAAACCCACCTCTTCGGTTATTAAAATCGCCCAAAGTAGATGTTGTAAAATCGTAGGAAAATAAAAAAGTAAAATTATCATGATTAATCCCTAGTGTATAAATCATAGCATCTTTGTAACGATAATACATCCCTAATCTCAAATCAATTTTCTCAACCACTCGCCTACCCAAAGCATACCAAACTTCGCTACCAATTAAAACAGCATTTGCATTGCCTTGTTGGGAAACAAACATTGTAGGAACTACACTAATATTTTTATGTGTTTGATAAACTGCCATAGTATGAAAATTCCATTTGCGTTGTAGTTTTTGTGCACTTAAATTATCCAAAGAATTATCTGGTTGAAACAAATGAAAAACGCCTAAACCAGATTTAAAAGATAATTTTTTATTTACAATTTGCTGATATTGAGCACCTAATCCAAAATCTACTAAAGCCTTTTTGCTGTTTCCCAACCAATTGTTTCCATTTCCAAATTGTAAGTTTAAATAATTAAAACTACTCTCCATATTTAAATTACTTAAATTAACATTTTGTTGCTGATACGCCATGTATACTCCGCTTTGCAACACCTTGTTTTTACCTAAATTAAAAGGTTTTGCAACGCTTGCTGTAAAATTATTGTTGCTCCAAAAACCATTTCCAATCCTATCGTTAAAAAACATAAAACCAATTGCTAAAGGTTTTTCGTTTAAAAATTTAGGATGAATTTTAAAATCGGCATATAAAATGGATGTTTCGAAAGGAATATCAACCGAGTTCCACTGATTACGATAATTTAAACCTGCACGTACCGTTCCATCCATATCACCTGTTTGTGCAGGATTTAAAAAAATAGGTGATTCGTTTATCAAAGATATTTGCGCATCTGTTTGGGCATAAAATTTACCCCAACACATACTAAAAAACAATAGGTATAAAATTGTATTTTTCATCTTATCTTATTAAGGCAAAGTTTCCTTCACGCTTTATTAAAATGCCATTTTTATCTTTCACCACAACCATGTACACATAACTTCCATTTGGTTCATCTTTTCCATTTTTTCTTCCGTCCCAACCTTCTTGTAAAATATTGGTTTCAAACAATAGATTCCCCCATCTATTCATAATTTTAAAACTTACTAATTCCAAATCTCCGGCATATAATACTTTAAAATAATCATCTATTCCATCACCATTTGGCGTAAAAGCTTCGGGTAAAATAACAAAATCTCTCGGACTAATCACTAAATTCTTACGAACAGTATCGGCGCAATTTCCATTGTTAGATACTGTTAATTGCACCAAATAATCTCCCGCATCTGGAAAAACTATTTTTGGATTAGCTAAACTAGATTGTTGTCCGTTGTTAAAATTCCACACATAATTTACAGGAAATTGCGATTGTGTTGAAGCTGTAAACTGAATGGGCGCCGATTGAGCTGAATTGTAAATAGGCGAAAAAGTGAAATTACTACTTGGGAAATCGTAATACTGAATGCTAAAAACCGAATCGATTGTACATCGATTGTTACCAAAAATTAATTCGTATTTACCATTTACTTTTTGAACCTCAGTAACATTAATCACCGCTAAATCCTCGTAAATTTGTCCGTTAACCTCAAAAACTTTACTGTTCCAATTAAAATTATCGGATAAAATATTTAATCGGATTTGCGATTGAACAGGTACGCAAAAATCTCTGCTAATGATTTCAAAAGTGTACTCGGGTTTTTGGAAAATCTCAATTGATTTCACCACACTATCCACACATCCAATTTGCGATTGAACCACTAATTTCAACTCGTATTTACCCTCTTGAGTGTGATTAATTTGGGCAGTATTCCCCAATAAACTTAAACCATTTCCTAAATCCCAACGTGCAGTTTCCGGATAGGTAATTGTACTTTTATTTTGCACCACAAAACCTTGTAAACTGCAAATTGTAGTATCGTTTAAACTCATTTTTGCACGTAAACTATCCGCTTGCACTTGTATATTTAAACTAGGAGAATATCTGCAATTTTTATCATCTACCAAAGTTAACACAGGCGTATAAGTTCCAGCTTTAGGATATAGATATTGAACGGTGTCCTTTTGATTTGAATAATCGTAATTTTTAACAATGTTATTTCCAAAATTCCACACATAAAACTGGGTATCTGTAAATTTACCTTGTAAAATCAAACTATCTGGCAAACAAATTTTATCGCTAGCCACATCCACTGTTCCGTTTGGACCTAAAACTGTAATTAAACTATCCAATTTTAAAGAATCACTACAATTAGCATAATTGGTAACTGTTAAAGTAACGTTGTATTTTCCTGGCGATGTAAAAGTATGTAGTGGATTTTTAATCGTGCTAATTTCCGCATCGCCAAAATTCCACAACCATTTTGTGGTATTTCCTATAGTGGAATCCGAGAAGTTTACGATAAACGGCGGACAGTCGCCTAGTGTCTTATCAGATCCAAATTTCACATATGGAATGGGTGCGACTTCAATGTAATTTATTTTAGTTAACGAATCCTTACAACCAAATTTATCTGTGGCAATCAACTTTATATCTTGAAAACCAACTTGGTTAAATGTATGATCTGGATCAATAGCAAAATATTCTACTCCAGCAATTTTCCATATATAACTTAAAGTATTTCCTTTGGCTAAGTTTTTAAAATTCACCTCGTTATACAAACATACCAAAGTGTCATTAGCTAAAAAATCAACATTAGGACCACTAACGGTTAAAGTATCAAAGTTAATTTTATCTACACAACCATCGCTATTAAAAACTTCATAATTTAGTGGAAAAACGCCCGATTGTGTAAACTGAAAAAAATGATTATCTAATCTGTTTGCACTAAAATCATTTATGTAATTCCAAATCAAAGAATCAATTGTTGTAGTTGAACTAAATTGTGCAGTTAAAAACACAGAATCTCCTTTACAAATAAAATTGGTATCAATTAACGCAATACCTTTAGAACCTGAAACATAAATTGAATCAATTACTAAATAATTGTGTTCCACAAAATCTAAAGTATAACCCATTAAATACTCAGGATAATTTCTTCTAATTTCTAATTTTACAACGTTCCATCCTGTATCTAAAATATTTAATACCACACTATCTCTACGTGGCGGAAAGCTATTTACTTGATCCAATATCAAACTATCGTTTACCCACCATTTTCGGTTTGTAGTTGAACCCGAATCAAAAACCGATTGATCGATTACATAAAATTTTTGGTTGCTAAAACATACTTTATCCTCAAACTTTAATTTTAATCTTGGATTTTCTACTAACACATTTCTTACTGTAGTGTTTACACATTCATCTTGGGCATTGTTTACCTGAATTTCGATTCTATATAACCCATCTTCAGTAAATTTAATTTCAGACGTATCCTGTAGCATTAAATTTTGTTGTATGGTATTCCCATTATTTTTTACCAATCTAAAATAATTTACATTTTCAAAATTTGAAGATGCATTAAAAACTTTAATGACCCTCGATGTATCTGAAAAAAATAAACTTTGATTTTTATCCGGAAATATAAACCCTGGCATTGCCATTACATCTTTAATTTTTTTAGGTTTAATAACTTCTGTAAAACAACCGTTATAACCTGTAATCAAATGTGTAAATTTATCTCCAGATTTGGACTTAGCATCTGATATTAGTAACGTATCGTTTACGATAACTTGAGTTTGGTAATCGTATGCTAAATAATCATGTGTTGGACTAGGGTGATTTACAGAAAGAGCTCGGGTAATATAAGTTAATTGAGGATTTACACATTCACTTGGAGGATTTTCTGGGTGAATTAGCAAACCATCACTATTGTTTTGTTCAAATAACCAACAATGATAATTGGTGGTGAAAATTTGATCGTTTTTAAAAGCTTGTAAGGAGTATTTCGGTGAAGCACCCCAACAAATAGTATCTCCTAAACTACTGTTAAAAACTACACTATCTGGCTTTTCGCCTACTTTAATAAATTGCTCTACTCTAACAGTATCCACGCAACCGTTATCCAACAATATCGCGTAAGTTATGGTATAATCTCCGGGGGTTTCGAAAGTATGTGTGGGAACTGTATCGAAAGATATATTTTGATTTCCTGATGCAGGATCACCAAAATCCCAATAAACTGATGTGATTTTTGTTGATTCTAAAATATAACTTAAAGTATCTTTAAACGAAACGGTTAAAGGTGCACAACCGGATTGTTTGTTATTTAAAGCCTTAAAATTAGCTATAGGAAATGGTGCGTTAACATTAGCAAATCTACTTCTTTTACACCCATAAATATCTGTGGCTTGTAATTCAACAAAATGTCTATCTGGTGGTGTTTGAAATTGTTTAATTGGATTTTCTAAAGTTGAATTTCTAGATGAATATACAGTATCATTAAAGTTCCATAAATATTGCAAGCCTTTTCCTGTTGAATTATTTTCGAAACTTACAATCATTGGCGGATTACATTCATCCGAACTAAAAGAAAACGATGGATTTGATGGTGTATAATTCAATCGTGTAGTATCCCAACAGGTTTCATTTACTTCGGCTCTTAAAGTGATGATTTTAGGATGAATATCGTTGTATTTTTTGGTTAAAGTATTTTCTGTAGATTCTGAGCCATCACCTAAATTCCATGAAATTTTATTCACAAAAGGTTTTGTGGTATTGGATAAATTGATTGTAAAATCTTGCTGATTACAACTAATCGAAAAATCAAAAGTAGCTTGATAATTCATGATTTTCGTTTCCTTTATTATTGTATCCGTACATCCAGAATTTTTCTCACGAACCACCAATTTTACTAATGTTGTATCAAATTTCGTATAAATATGTGTTCCTGGCAACTCTGCGTTAGATGTTTTTCCATCTCCAAAATCCCAAAAATATTCTAAATTATTTCCTTTTGAAGTATTTGTAAATACAACTCCTACTGGAACTCTACACAATAAATCGGTGTGTAAAAAATTTGCCTCTGGTCCGCCTAAACTTATAAAATTGTTTTTTACATTGGTAGCTTCACAACCATTTTGATCTACTACTTTTAAAACTACTGTATGATTTCTTTTTTCGGTATAAACTGTTTTTGGAAATTGTTCCAAAGAGGTTTGTCCGTTACCAAAACTCCAAAACCACGATTGTATGGCAGCCGAATTAGCAACGGATAAATCCGTAAAATTTACCTGCAAAGGCGAACAACCTAAAGGTTTATCAGCCGTAAAATCAACGCTTGGCGGCGCAAAAACGCGAATAAAATTGCGTTTATTTACTACTACCTGTTGTCCGTTTTGCGTAACTGTTAACTTTACCGAAATTAAAGCCGGCGAACTAAAAACTATAGTTGGATTTTTTTGATTAGATGTTACACCATTACTAAATTCCCAAAAATACGCATCGGCAGATAACAAAGGATTTACCGTAAAAGTAACCGAATTTGGTGCACAAACCTGTGTAGAACTTGCAGAAAAATCGGGCACTACTTGCGCAAGCAAAAAACTACTAAAAAATAAAAACAATAATGTTAATCTATTTTTAAACATCACCTTTCATAAATTAAAAACTTGAAAGATAGCAATAAACTCAATAACTCAAAAAAAATAAACTACCTTTTTATCCAATTTTATAAACAATTTAATTAGCTTTTTGTATTTGTTTAAGTCACATAACAAAGTAGATATCCAAAAACTCTTTAATTTTAAAAAGTAAATTCAATTCAATCTAAACAAATCCATTCTAATTCAATCTTGTAATCGGCAAATTTTATTAAATTTACCTCTTTTAAAAAAGTAAATATCACATTAAATTTGATGCAAATGAAATTCGGAACAAAAGCTATACATGCAGGTTTACAGCCTGATCCTAGTACTGGGGCAATCATGACGCCTATTTATCAAACTTCTACTTATGTGCAAGAAGAGCCTGGGAAACATAAAGGTTATGAATATTCCCGAACACAAAACCCTACTCGTAAAGCATTAGAAGATAATTTAGCAGCTTTAGAAAATGGTAAGTTTGGTTTGGCTTTTGCCAGCGGTTTGGCGGCTATGGATACTTTATTAAAAGTATTTAAACCTGGGGATGAAATAATTTCGTCGCACGATTTATATGGGGGCTCATACCGTTTATTCACCAAAGTTTTTGAAGGTTTAGGGATAAAATTTCACTTCGTAGATATGGCAAATGCAAATCATATTTTGCTTTTTATCAATCAAAACACAAAAATGGTTTGGGTGGAAACACCTACCAATCCGATGATGAATATAATTGATATTGAAGCGATTGCAAGTATTACTAAAAGCAATAATATTTTATTGGCGGTGGATAATACTTTTGCATCACCTTTTTTACAAACGCCTTTGGATTTAGGTGCGGATATCGTAATGCACTCTATCACAAAATATTTAGCCGGACATAGTGATGTGGTGATGGGTGCTTTGATTTTAAACGACGAAAAACTTCACCAACAATTGGCTTTTTTACAAAATGCTTGTGGTGCCGTACCTGGTCCGCAGGATTGTTTTTTAGTACTTAGAGGTATTAAAACTTTACACATTCGTATGGAACGCCATTGTTTTAACGCAGGGAAAATTGTTGATTTTTTAGTAAATCATCCTAAAGTTGGAAAAGTGTATTACCCTGGTTTACAAAATCATCCTAATCATGCTATTGCTCAAAAACAAATGAAACATTTTGGCGGAATGTTATCTTTTAACTTAAAAAGTAACAGTTATGCGGATGCTAAAAAGGTAATTTCTTCTACGCATTTATTTGCTTTAGCGGAGTCCTTGGGTGGCGTGGAATCGTTATGCGGACATCCGGCTTCTATGACGCATGCTTCTATTCCAAAAGATCAAAGAGAAGCCAAAGGCATTGTGGATAGTTTAATTAGATTAAGTGTAGGGATTGAAGATATTGAGGATTTAATTGCAGATTTAGAACAAGCTTTGGCAAAAGTGTAAATACAATTGAAGTACTAAAAGCAAATTTGATAAAATTTTAAACATGAATTACTGTAAATTAATTACAATAGTACTTATATTTACAGCCTAATTTAAAAGCAAGTATAAATATGAACGAGTGGTTTAACTGTAAGATTAGTTTTTTAAAACAATTAGAAAATGGTACAATTACCAAAAAAGCGGAGAATTATTTGGTAAATGCAATGACTTTTACCGAGGCAGAGGCAAGATTACACAGTATTTTAGAGGAATATATCAGTGATTTTCAGTTGTTAACTTGTGCTAAAACTAAAGTTGTATTTCCTTCTTTTGATGAAGAAACTGGAAAAGAAAAAAAGGCGGTTGAAATGTATATTATTCAGGCGAACTCT
>JACCDH010267873.1_pt1 | contig 17797 bp, 13 predicted proteins | sample 7442481 | NCBI WGS metagenome assembly JACCDH01 (sample SAMN15323433, study PRJNA562643) | freshwater metagenome | isolation source: river surface water | place: USA:Blue River Watershed | collected 2017-08-15
GCTTTTTTAGGAGCAGCTTTTTTTGCAGCAGCCTTCTTAGGAGCAGCTTTCTTAGCGGCTTTTTTAGGAGCAGCTTTTTTTGCAGCAGCTTTCTTAGGAGCAGCGGCTTTTTTTGGTGCAGCTTTTTTTGCAGCTTTTTTAGGAGCGGCTTTTTTTGCAGTTGCCATGTTTTTTAGATTTAATGGTTAGTAAATAATACATTAAAAATAAAAATCTTATTTGGAACTACAAAAAATATTTTTTATGCAGTAGCTTCTGCTGGCAAAACAGATACAGTTGTTCTATCTGATTTTCCTTTTTTAAATTCAACTACACCATCAGTTAATGCAAATAATGTGAAGTCGGTACCAACTCCAACGTTCTTGCCAGGGTGGTATTGAGTTCCTCTTTGACGAATGATAATGTTGCCAGATAATGCAGGCTGACCACCATAGATTTTTACACCTAAGCGTTTGCTCTGAGAATCACGACCGTTCTTAACACTACCTTCCCCTTTTTTGTGTGCCATAATTGTATGATTTTAAATTATTGGTTTGCACCAATAAAGTGTTAATTACTAAGCGATGCTTTCGATTTTAATTCTGGTATAATGAGTTCTGTGTCCGTGCTTTTTACGAAAGCCCTTTCTTCTTTTCATTTTAAAGGCGATCACTTTTTCGCCTTGTACCAGGTCGCTAACGATTTCCGCTTTCACAGTTGCTTTAACAGCAGCTCCTGTTGAAATGTTACCGCCGTTGTCTACGAACAGTACATCGTTAAACTCTACTTTGTCTCCGGTTTTACCCTGCAGGTGGGGAACGTACAAATTTTGACCTTCTTGTACTTTAAATTGTTGACCTGCGATTTTTACTATTGCTAACATAGCTGTCCAAAATTAGGACGGCAAAGGTAGGGTTTTCAAGGGATATATCACAAAGATTTTCGAAATAAATTATTGCAAATTTAGTGTGAAAGCAGCCTAAACCGACGTTGATAAGCCTATTTTTGTTATTCTGCTATCAATTTTAGCCTATGAACTTTAAATCTTTGCTGGCAAAACCCTTTGCCAATGTAATATATAATAAGACTCGGAAAGCGATGATGCAGGCTGTACAACACCAAGACATCATTTTTAAGTCATTAATTAAGCATGGTTCGGGTACCCAATTTGGAAAAGACCACGCTTTGAGCCAGGTTTCCGACCATAAGGGGTTTACTCAAGCCGTTCCAATAAGGGATTATGAATTGATTAAACCTTATATAGAACAAATAAAGCAAGGGAAAGCCAATGTATTATGGAAAGGGAAACCCATTTATTTTGCTAAAACCAGTGGAACTACTAGTGGGGTTAAATATATTCCTATAACCAAGGATTCTATACCGAATCATATTCAAACAGCTCGAAATGCCCTTTTTTGTTATATGGCAGAGACTGGAAACAGTGGGTTTGCCAATGGAAAAATGATTTTTTTGAGTGGGTCGCCTGTATTAGAAAGAACGGGGGATATTCCTACAGGCCGATTAAGTGGGATTGTGAACCACCATATACCTGCTTATTTGAGGTCTAACCAATTACCCAGCTTTGAAACCAATTGTATTGAGGATTGGGAAACCAAGCTTGATCAAATTGTAGCGGAAACCATTCATAAAGACATGACTTTAATTAGTGGTATTCCACCTTGGATGCAAATGTATTTTGATCGATTAATCGAAAAAACGGGTAAAAATATAGCTGAAATCTTTCCGCATTTCAGCATCATGGTGCAAGGTGGAGTCAATTTTGAACCTTATAAAGCCCGACTATTTGAAAGCATCGGAAAAAAAATTGATTCAATTGAGTTATTTCCTGCTAGTGAAGGCTTTTTTGCATTCCAAGATACCCAAGATCAAGAAGGGATGTTGCTAAATACCAATAGTGGTATTTATTTTGAATTTGTACCTGCTGGTGAAATTTTCAATGAATTCCCAACCCGCTTAAGTTTAAAAGACGTGAAATTAGGCGAGAATTATGCATTAATAATCAATAGCAATGCTGGTTTGTGGGGCTATAATATTGGAGACACTGTCAAATTCGTCAGTTTAAATCCATACCGAATCATTGTTACAGGTAGAACCAAGCATTTTATTTCTGCGTTTGGCGAACATGTAATTGGAGAAGAAGTAGAAGCCGCTTTAAAAGCTACGCTTGAAGTGTACCCAGCAAAAGTGACAGAGTTTACAGTAGCTCCGATGATTCAACAAGGGGAAGGGAAGAGTTACCACGAATGGTTTATTGAATTTGAATCTATGCCATCGAATTTAGAAGGGTTTGCACAATATTTGAATAATTCATTAAGTGATAAAAATGTGTACTACCAAGACTTAATGAAGGGCAATATTTTGTTACCACTTAAAATTCGCCTAGTTCAAAAAAATGGATTTATTGATTATATGAAGTCGATTGGGAAGTTGGGTGGACAAAATAAAGTTCCTCGATTAAGTAATGATCGAGTTATTGCTAATCAGCTTGCTCAATTTGTAGAGAAGGGGAATGAGTAAGAAAAATTTTGGCATATATTGTGTACCTATGCCCCATTTTAAAGGATAATATTACCTATGAGTCAAAAACGCATTGCTATTTTCGGTTCCACCGGATCTATTGGAACACAAGCACTAGATGTTATAAAAGCAAACCCAGAATTGTTTAGTGCAGAAATTCTAACTGCTCAAACCAATGATGAATTGCTGATTAAACAAGCAATGCTTTTTAATCCAAATATTGTTGTAATTGGGGATGAAAAAAAATACCAAACAGTAAAAGCTGCATTAGCGCAAACCAGCATTAAAGTATTTGCTGGGGAAGATGCATTGGCAGAAGCTGCATCTATTGATTGTTATGATATGATGTTGGCCGCAATAGTTGGATATGCAGGTTTAAAGCCTACGCTGAATGCCATTGAATTGGGTAAGCCCATTGCATTGGCCAATAAAGAAACATTGGTAGTAGCTGGGGATTTAGTTATGCAAAAAGCGGCTGAAAAACGAGTAGCTGTTATTCCAGTAGATAGTGAGCACTCCGCCATTTTTCAATGTTTAGTAGGAGAGGGAAGGAATAAAATTGAAAAAATTATTTTGACTGCAAGTGGAGGTCCTTTCCTAGGTAAAAAGCCCAACTTTTTAGTGAATGTAAAAAGAGATCATGCTTTGCAACATCCCAATTGGAGCATGGGGGCAAAAATTACGATTGATTCTGCAACCCTTATGAATAAAGGGCTTGAAATGATTGAAGCCAAATGGTTGTTTAATTTAGATGCCCATCAAATTCAAGTGGTCATTCATCCACAAAGCATCATACATAGTATGGTTCAATTTGAAGATGGTAGTATTAAAGCTCAGATGGGTTTGCCTGATATGAAATTGCCGATACAATATGCATTGGCATTTCCGCAAAGAATTCCCAATGAGTTTCCGCGTTATGATTTTAAAAAACCGAGTACGTTAACTTTTGAAGAACCCGATATTAAAACATTCAGAAATCTTGCACTTGCAATAAAAGCTTTGTATGATGGTGGAAACACCGCCTGTGTGATGAATGCTGCAAATGAAATGGCTGTTTTTGCATTTCTAAAAAACAGGATAGGATTTTTAGATATTAATGAAGTGGTAGAACAAACCATGAATAAGATTGCTTTTATTCAAAAGCCAACTTTACAAGACTATTTTGATAGCGACGCAGAGGCTCGTAACTTTGCCGCTTCACTTTTACATATGTAATCATTTATTGAGCAAAAAAGAAGGGGTTTTATATGACGTTATTAGCTATTGATTGGGCAAGTGTTGGAGTTAAAGCTGGCCAGTTTATTTTATCATTCTCCATATTAGTGGTATTACACGAACTAGGACATTTTTTGCCTGCAAAATGGTTTGGTTGTAGGGTAGATAAATTTTATTTATTCTTTGATCCTTGGTTTAGTTTATTTAAAAAGAAGAAAGGGGAAACCGAATATGGATTGGGTTGGATTCCATTTGGAGGCTATGTTAAAATAGCCGGAATGATAGATGAGAGCATGGATAAAGAACAAATGAAAAAACCTGCTGAGCCATGGGAATTCAGATCTAAACCAGCATGGCAAAGATTAATCATTATGGTGGGTGGTGTAGTAGTGAATATTCTTTTAGCGATTGTAATATTTATTGGAATTACTTGGTACTGGGGTGATGAGCAGTTGCCAATAAAGAATTTAAAATATGGTGTTCATGTAGATTCATTGGGTAAATCTATTGGGTTAAAAGATGGAGACAATGTTATTGCAATGGATGGTAAAGCCATAGAAAATTTTGGATCAATAGAATCTGAATTGGTTTTAACAGAAGCTAAAAAATTAACTGTAGTAAGAGATGGTCAAACTATTGATGTAGCTGTTCCTGCAAGTTTTATGAAAGACATCATTCAGCAAAAAAAGTTTAGCGGAATGTTGGTGCCACAATACCCAGTAATTGTTGATTCCATTAGTAATACTGCAGTATTTAATGCGGGTAAATTAGAAAAAGGCGATACTTTAATAGCTTTAAATGGGAAGTCGTTCAAGTACTATCATGAATTTGATGCATTAAAAAAGTCCGCTGCAAATACGGTTGCACAGTTAACTGCAATTAGAGGAAAAGATACTGTTCAAATAAAAGCTTTAGTAAACGACAAAGGTGCAATTGGATTTTTTCAAGTGAGTCCATTAACCATTTTAGGCACAGAACATATCCAATATGATTTAATGGCTTCTGTTCCAATTGGATTTACACGTTGTTGGGAAACGTTAAGTAGGTATGTGACTGGTTTAAAACAGTTGTTTACAGGCAAGGTAAATGCCAGCGATTCCTTAGGTAGTGTTATCAGTATTGGAAACACATTTCCAGGTGTTTGGGATTGGGAACGTTTTTGGACTTTGACGGGAATATTCTCCATTGTTTTGGCATTTATGAATATTCTGCCAATTCCTGCATTAGATGGTGGACATGCTCTTTTTACTTTGTATGAAATGGTTTCTGGAAGAAAACCAGGCGATAAATTCATGGAATATGCACAAATGGCAGGAATGATCCTACTTATGGGATTAATGGCATACGCTTTGGGGTTAGACTTCTGGAGATTATTTAAATAGACTTATGGGGCCGTTTTGGTTTTGACAGCATAGGTTACGGTTGGTGTAAGCATGCAGTGCGTTGGATAATTAGCACTTTAATCTGAATATTCAACCATTAATTGGCAATACACAGTATGCCATGGCTGCTTAATCAGTGATTAAGTAACCATTTGGGCCGCCGCACAGGTTCGCTTCTTTCCAGGTGCCGCCGCCGACTCAAAACAAAAGAGGATGCTGCAATAGTAGGCTGTGCCTATTGCTTAAGACCATCCAGCTAAGTAATGTATTGGTTTGTTCTTTTCCGGTGCATTGCCGACAAATAATAAAGAAATAAGCATGTAGAAAGCTAATGGTCACGATGTTTGGACACCGGTTCGAGTCCGGTCGGCTCCACCAAGAAGGGATCTTTCCCTCCATTTTAAGGATTGGCTCAGATAAATTCTGGGCCAATTTTTTTTGTGATATTAGTTCGGGCAATTAGGGCTTAATAGCTGTTGTGTTTATGAAGTAATAGGAAGTTTATTTAAATTCAAATCATTATAATTATTTTTAATGTTTTTATAAAGAATTTGTGCAATGATATCAATCTAAACAGCGAATTCTTTTTTTAAATCCAATGCTAATATTTATGATTCAGCTGAGCAGATTATTTTCTTTTTTGATTTCTTTATGCTTGATTTTTTCTGGAAATGTAATTAGTCAATCCATTCAAAAAAATCAGCTACAAAATTATTTGTCGAGCTTTCAACCTGAAAAAGCATATGTACATGCCAATCAATTCCAATATGCATCAGGGGATCAAATTTTTTATAAAGTTTATTTGTTGAGTAAAGAGGGTCCTAGTCAGTTTACTAAAAACGTTTATGCAGAATGGTATGATCAAGATGGTAAATATATTTCACGTCAAGTATTGCCATCAATTATGGGCTTGTCGGCAGGTGATTTTCAAATTCCCCCCAAATATACCGGTCAGTGGATTTACATGAAATTATTTACTGCATGGATGCAAGAGCAAAATCCAACTCCTTTTTTAGTCAGTTCATTTAAAGTGTTGCAATCTAATCAAACAGTGTTAAAGCCAGACAATAGTCCATTTGATCTGCAAATTAAGGCAGAACCAGAAGGAGGGTATTGGATTAAAGGTGTTCCATCTATATTAACCATTCGTACACGCAATGGAAATGACCTACCCTTAGCAATGAATTGTAGGATTGTTGATGCAAAAGGACAAGTGGTTAGTTTGTTTTCAACGGCGCCTTATGGATGGGGTCAGGTAGAAATCATTCCAGAAAGTACAGAGACCTATTATATACAAGCAGAAATGCCCGATGGATCTTGGGCGCAGCAAGCACTTCCTCCCATTTTAGATAAAGGTATTGCACTCAAATTTGATCCCCTCGATTATTCTTTTGTTGTGCAACGAACAGCAGATTCAGATGTACAAAATCAGCAACTATTTATTGCGTTGACGCATCAAGATGAAGTGTTATTAGAAACAAGTGTTTCGCTTCAGCAAAAGCTAAAGTTGAAAGGAAGAATTCGAATAGATAGTTTGCCAACAGGCTTTCATCGATTGATTTGGTTTGATGAAGAAAAAAAAATGGTAGGACAAAGGGTGTTTTATTTACATCAACCAGCACCCACTGCACTTTCTTTAATTGTTGATACTTTGAATGTGGAGAAAAAAGGGGAGAATGTTTTTACAATTGCATCACAGGATACTTTGCTCACGAGTTTATCCATTTCTGTAACTGATGCTGATTTTGAGGAAGTTCATCCGAGTCATTCTATTTATCAATTGATGGGAGCAGATATCTTTAAGTCTGTTCCATCCCAAACTCATCTTGCAGCTGAATGGGCCAACCAAAAAAATTATCGAGCAGTTGATCAGTGGATTCAAGCACAAGATATTTGGTACCCCCATTTGCCAGATTTGTTTGAAAGTAAATTGATTCCTATTAAAGCGCAAAAAGAGCAATCATTTATTAAAATCAATGGATATATTTCTAATCTGGGTGAGCGAAGAACTAAAAGAGCAGGTACGATGAATCTCATTTTGAGTACAAGTGATGAGGATAAACAAATACTGTCTTTGGAATTAGCAGAAGATGGTAGTTTTAAACAAGAAGATCTCTTTTATTACGATAGTGTTACCGTTTATCTACAGCCCAATAAAATCGTCATCACCAATGAGAATAAAGTTAGTATACAAACCAATTTATTGGCTGCTAATCTGAATAAAACGATTCGCACCCCAAAATTACATATCGCCCCATCAAATGATTCATTATTACTACTTCAACAAAAATACGCGGCCGAAAAAAGATTTTTAGATTCATTAGTGGCTACAAGAACATTAGAAGATGTTGTGGTAACTACTCGTGTGAAATCTAGAATTGAAACAATTGATGAAAAATATTCTTCAGGAATGTTTAGTTCTGATGGTATTAAGTTTGATATTGCTGGTGATAATCATGCCATGATGATGCCCTCTGTGTTTGCTTATTTGCAAGGGAGGGTTGCTGGATTGCAAATACGTTTAGATGAATTAGGAACGCCCACTATTACATGGCGCGGAGATAATACCGCTGTTTTTTTAAATGAAGTGCAATTACAAGATACTCGGGTGCTGAATAATATTCCTATGTCGGATGTGGCTTATATAAAAGTATTTCGTCCGCCATTTTATGGGGCATATTTAGGCGGGTCAGGTGGTGCAATTGTGGTGTATACCAGAAAGGGAGATGAGTTAACCAATTATGATTTTGCTAGCTTGCGTAAAATTAAATTAGAAGGGTATTCAAAGCCCATGAACTGGGAGAATAGTTTGAAATACCAAGATGATCGAAAAAAACCAATTCGAGATATTCGCAAAACATTGTATTGGAATCCTTCAATCAATTTAGATGGGGCTTTGGAATCTTTTAAATTCCGTTTTAATAACAATGATATCACTACTCGTTTTAGAGTTGTTGTAGAAGGATTTAATAAAGCTGGACAATTGGTTCGATTGGAAAAAGTTATTGCTCGATGAGTTTTGCCATGCATCTAAAAGCAAATCGTATACTTACGCATTGCTCCCGATCATTTTATTCTATTTGGTTGTAAAGGGTGTTAAATTTATTTTGTTTGCTGCTTTGGGCCGCTGAGTTTTTTATTTTTGAATGAACGTTTAACAACAATTATTTTAAAGCCATGCTTAATAGCCAGTCAATTTTTAGAAGACCAGTTTTTGTTCTAATGAGCAGTATATTGTTATTTATTTTGGGCAGCTCTTTCTTAGCTTTTCAAGATGATCCTAATGCAATAGTAGGTGTATGGAAAACAGGGGACGGAAATGCAATGGTTAAAATTTATAAAAACGGTGAGAAATTCCAAGGTAAAATTGTATGGTTAAAAGAACCCAATGATCCTGAAACTGGAAAGCCAAAATTGGATAAGAATCATGCTGATGAAGCATCTCGTACAAGACCAATTTTAGGTTTAGTCAATATATGGGGTTTCACTTATAAAGATAAAAATGTATGGGAAGAGGGAAATATTTATGACCCCAAAAATGGCAACACATACTCATGCACAATCAAAATGCTCAACCCAAATACCCTTGAGGTAAGAGGATATATTGGTGTTTCACTTATTGGTAGAACAGACACTTGGACTAAGCAAGTAGCCAAATAGGCCTATATTTTAATTATTAAGGGGAAACAAAATTCAGGCTAATATTAAAGTACAATGGGTTGCCTAAATTACTAGTGAAATACCTTTGTATATCATTTTTTCCGTTGTATTCATTCATTACATCGAAGCGCCAGTTGTATCTCAGCCCTGCTTGAGCACTGAGCCATATAAAGCCACTGATTTTTTTATCCCAAATAATTCTTGGTTTTAATTCTCCACGTTGAATAAATACTGTTCCATTGGGGCTACTGGGCAAATTCATCATAAATTGATTCCCTTCTAATTCAAACCCTAATTGTAAAATATTAGAAGTAGAGAAATTATACCTTAAATGCCCACGAGCTGGGAGTAATAATTCCATTCCCCAACGATCGTTAAATGTTTTATTCCAAAGCAAAACAGGTATATGCAAAATTTGTCCAGCTCGATAAGTTCTAGATAAACCAAGTCCAAACATATTTTTTTCTGAAGTTTTCCAACCATATATTGCTGATCCACTAATGGTAAGTGATTTTCCATTAGTGCCAATCAATTGTTGAGATACAGTATTGAAGTCTGCACTTGCTTGGAAAATCAAAAAGTTTTTCTCGTTCAAGGGCTTAAAGATGATGGTATTTATTCCTGCGGAAGTCATTGAGTTCGTATTCAATCTATTTGCAAAGTCGTTGCTGCCTGCGTTTTCAATTGAATAATTACTAGACCAATAATTGGCACCCATTTGCCAAATCAATTTGTTGGTGGATATTATGGGAATATTTGCTTGTGCTCTTATTGCAGACACCTGATTTACTTGGAAGTTTTGGAAAGCAGGTAATAACCCGCCCATCTTGACACCTGGTAAGGTAAACCCTCCATGATACTCATATCCAATACTAATTATTCGTTGGGGTATTTGATTTAATACTTTTTGTGTACAATAACGTTTAACACCTTCTGCATCTCCAAACTTACTATAGTCAATAACTTCGGTGGAATCTTCTTGCGCACTTACATGTAGCGAAACAAATAAGAATAGAGGGAGCAATATTTTATGCATAAGTGTTCATTATATTCAATTACAAATATAATTTGCTTATGGGAAGTTGTTTACAACTGCTGGTTGTAAGTACTTCCGAATTGCCGCTTGAAAAGTTAAAGTTTTTAAATTCATCGCCCTGATTATATCAAGGCGATGAATAGGTATTAAAAAGTATACACTGCAGCAACCAAGAAGTTGGATGCGCTAGAAACTGTTCCGGTTTTTGTGTTGAATAAAGGAGCCGTACTATTGTCTAGTCTAAATTCAGGAATAATGGATAGTTTATTCAACTTGAATTTTCCGGATAGTGTTGTAGCATTCAAATTGCCAATACCAATTGGGTTGTTTTGCCTGTCATTAAAAAAATCTTCTCTTAATGTGAGCCCAATTTTATCTGAAAAATCATAGTTCAAATAGAATGCTTGAGAAGACCAATTGCTTTTACCTAGTGGGTTCTTTTGTTGATTAATGCTGCCATCGAACACTGCACTTATTTTGTTTGACAGTGTAGCAGTCAATACAATATTATATTGCGTGGTAATATCTCCATGTAAAAAATTGAAATAGCCTTTGATCTTATCATTGCTAGACGCAGAACTGAATTGTGCGATAATGTATTTGGGGTTGCTATTGAAAGTGGAATAATCAGTAGGGTCTACTACACCAACCATCATCGCAGATTTTCCACCTAACGAAATATCCGCTTTTATACCAGTATGAAAGAATGGACCATAGGAAAACCCATAAGACATGCTGTAATTTCGATTACTGGTTGCATCCAGTAATTCATACCCTATATGGGTGGAAAATTTTCCTGCGGTGAGTTTTAGACTTTTCGAAACAGCATAGGAGAGGGTTAGTTGTTTGATATTCGTTAATAAGTCTTTATCGTTATAGGAAAATTCATCTACTCTTTTACCCACTCCAATATCAAGTGTAGAGGAGAATTTACCATAGGTTTGATCTACTTTAATACTGGCCATTCCCAAATTAAAAGAGTTATTTGAATTGGTAAAACTGGTATAATTATTATGCGTTCCACCACCATCTTTGGTGAGTGCCCTAAAATAACCGTCAATATACCCTGTGATAGTTGTAGAAGATTTGATTGGTTCTGGGTTTTGAGCAAAACCGTTGAGGATTGCACATAAAGATGCGCAAGAAACTAGAATTTTCTTTAACATTGTGATGACTTTTTAGTTAATAAAGAGGTACAGTCTCGAATTCTGATCAGAGAATTTGGTTAAGACTGTACCTTGTTTTTTTATGCGTTTTCTCTTACGAGTAAAGTGCCCTGTACATATTTTTCATCGTGCTGTGTTGCATCTAAGCCCAATTCCTCTTCTTCTGAGCTAACTCTCAGCGGAAGCATGATGCTGATTAATTTAAAAATGCCTAGCGATACTGTAAAGCTGAATGTTACTACAATCAAAAGCGCTTTTACTTGCGTAATAAAGAAATCAGTATTCCCATATAAAAGACCTTCTGCACCAGCTCCATTTACCGATTTTGTAGCGAAAATTCCGGTCATTAACATGCCCACCATTCCTCCTACACCATGGCAAGGAAAAACATCAAGGGTATCATCTAATGAAGATTTAGATTTATAGTAAACAGCTAAATTCGAAATTATGGCTGCAACAAATCCTATAAAAATGCTTTGAGGAACTGCAACAAATCCTGCTGCAGGTGTAATGGCTACTAAACCCACTACCGCACCAATACAAAATCCAAGTACAGATGGTTTTTTACCCCTCATTACATCAAAAAACATCCAAGATAATCCTGCTGAGGCTGCAGCAGTATTGGTAGTAGCAAATGCTGAAACAGCCAATGCATTGGCTCCCAATGCCGATCCAGCATTGAATCCAAACCAACCAAACCAAAGTAACCCAGTTCCTATTAATACATAAGGAATATTGGCTGGTGGAATTTCTATTTGATCTAAATGTGCTTTTCTTCTTTTTAAAACCAATGCACCTGCTAATGCTGCACATCCTGCTGAAATATGAACAACTGTACCGCCTGCAAAATCTAAAGCGCCCATTTTAAATAAGAACCCTTCAGGATGCCAGGTCCAATGTGCTATTGGTGCATAAACCAATAAGCTGAATAGCGCAATAAATAATATATAAGAAGTGAATTTTACTCTCTCTGCTACTGCTCCTACGACCAAACCAGGCGTAATAATTGCAAACATTAATTGAAATAATGCGAACAGGCCAAGTGGAATGGTTGGTGCTAAGCTCCACGGGGCTCCACCATTTATTCCTTTCATAAATAGGTAGGTTGTTGGATTTCCAATAAAACCGCCAATTGATTCTCCAAAACAAAGACTATATCCTACTGTTACCCAAATAATGGTGACTACTCCTGTTGCCACAACGCTTTTGATCATTGTTGAAATCACGTTTTTTCTATGCACCATCCCACCATAAAAAAAGGCCAACCCGGGAGTCATTAAAAACACTAATGCAGTTGCAACTAATATCCAAGCGATATCTGCTCCGTTGTAAACACCCGCTTTGTCTTCAAAGCTTAATTCGGGCGGTGCAAAAATGGCTAGTATGGCCACTATAAGCAAAACCAAGAAAGGTGTAACGTTGTAAAAGTTGAGTTTTTTCTGGTACATAAATGAATAACTTTTAATTATAATATTAATTACTTAGTCCAAAATAGTTAAAAAATCTCTAAAAAATGATATTTATTAAAACATATAAATAATTAAAATGTGAATTAATTACTTGAATAATTTTCAAAATAAAAGAATAATAAATGATTAAATCACTTTAAATCAGTTGTTTAGTTGAAAAATCGTCAAATTTAGTTTTAAACATTAGTAAATATTAAATATGAATTTTAATAGTTTCTTAATTTATTATTTATGTCTTTATAGTTGATTTTTATAAATATATATAAAATTTTAATGTAATTTTTTAAGCCATTTGATCTTCTTTATCCTCCTTAACAATCTTTATATTGAGCACTTATACGTTCGAATTATGTTTAGAGTTTTAAAAGGAAAGCGCTTGATTATCAAGCAATCTTTAGGTTGTGTTAGCTTATTGTTTTTGACGTTTGTTGTAAATATTGGTTTTGCTCAATTACCTCCTGAATTGGAAAATCCTGAGTTGGTTTCATTTAATCGAATGCCCATGCGGGCAAATGCCTTTGCATTTGAAAACTGGGTTACTGCCAATAGTTTCGCAAAAGAGCAATCTGCTAATTTCTTTTCCTTAAATGGAGACTGGAAATTCAATTGGGTGCAAGATCCCAATAAGCGTCCAATAGGATTTTACGAAACCAATTTTGATGATTCAAAATGGGGATTATTTCAGATTCCAGCAAGTTGGGAAGTGAATGGATTTGGATTACCTATTTATGTTAACCAACCCTATGATTTTGCAGGGCACAATCTTCGTTACAATAAGATGAATCCGCCCTATGATATTCCGCCAAATAATAATCCGGTGGGTTCTTATCGCAAGAAAATTTTTTTGCCGAAGGGATTCAAAGAAAAGCAGGTTTTTTTACATGTAGGTAGTGCCAAAAGCTGCTTATTTGTTTGGGTCAATGGTAAAAAAGTGGGGTACAGCGAAGACAGTAAACTTGCTGCTGAGTTTGATATAACGAACTATTTAAAAGAAGGGGAGAACCTCATTGCATTTCAAGTTTTTAGATGGAGCGATGCCAGCTATTTGGAATGCCAAGACATGTTTAGGTTTTCAGGAATTGAAAGAAGTGTTTATTTATATGCTACCAATAAATTGAATATTAGAGATTTTAAAATCAGTGCCGACTTAGATCAGCAATATGAAAATGGTGAACTAGATGTACAATTAGAAGTGGACAATTATAAATCTGAAAAAGGATATCTAAGTAAAAAAGACAGTTTTAATGTTGAAATTCAATTAAAAGATGCGAATGGTAAATTAGTATTTCAGGATCAGACAAAGGATTTTGTAACTGTACTTGGAAATTATAAGTCTAGGGTTTTCTTTAAAACTTCCATAACCAATGTACAAACTTGGTCAGCGGAAACCCCTTATCTCTATACGCTGTACCTTATTTTGAAAAATAAAGAAGGAGCCGTATTAGAAATCATTCCCCAACGGGTTGGATTTAAAAAAATTGAAATTATTGGAAGTAATTTCTTAGTAAATGGAAAAAGAATTTTCTTAAAAGGGGTGAATAGGCATGAACATCATCCACGTAATGGACATGTGTTGAGTAAAGAAGATATGTTGAAAGATATGGAGATGATGAAAAAGTTGAACATTAATGCAGTGAGGCACTCTCATTATCCTCCTGATCCATATTGGATGGAACTTTGTGATCAATATGGACTTTATGTAGTGGATGAAGCAAATATTGAAAGTCATGGGTTAGGATACGATTTAAGTGTAACCTTGGGTAATAAACCAATTTGGAAAGAAGCCCATATGCAGCGGGTACAAAGGATGTATGAACGAGATAAAAACCATGCTGCGGTGATTACTTGGTCTTTAGGAAATGAAGCGGGTGATGGGAGTAGCTTTTATGCTGCGTATGATTGGCTTAAAGGGCAAACCAAATTGCCCATTCAGTATGAAAGAGATATTGATTATGGCAAACCCAATAACACGCCCTTCTCAGAAATTTTTTGCCCGCAATATATTTCGCCTGATGGCATGTTGAAATACGCAAAGTCAACTGCTGAATTACCACATATTCAAAGTGAGTATGCGCATATTATGGGCAATAGTTTGGGAAATTTCAAAGATTACTGGGATATCATTGAGAATAATCCAAAACTTCAAGGTGGGTTTATTTGGGAATGGATTGACCAAAGCATTGATACCGTAAAAAATGGAAAAAGAATTAAAGCCTATGGGGGAGACTTCCCTTTAGAAGGACCGGTTGATGAAAATTTAAGCGACAATAATTTTTGTGTTAAGGGAGTGGTGGATGCCTATCGAAACCTTACTCCGATGGCTTTAGAAGTGAAGCAGGTTTATCAAAATATAAAAACAATTTGGCAGGGAAATAATACCATCGCTGTCAAGAATGGATACTTTTTTAAACAATTGGATAATATTTATTTGCACTGGGCTTTGCAAGAAAATGGAGTGATTAAGGAAACTGGTAAAATTGAATCCATCCAGCTTATGCCTCAACAAGAAAAACCATTTTTTATTGCAACAAAGTTTAAGCAAAAAGCAGATAAAGAATATCAGCTAAATATTTACTATGCTTTAAAAAATGAAGAGCCTTTTCTAAGCAAAGATTACACGGTTGCTTCGGAACAATTCTTATTGAATGAATTAGAAGCAAACAATAGTATCCCAACTAACCAACAAAGTTTAAAATTAAATCAGACCAATCAAATGGCTCAAATCATTGGCAGTTCATTTACTGTTCAATTTGATTTAGTTAATGGGAAACTATTGCATTATACTAAAAATGGCGATGAAATAATTGAGTCGGGCCCTGTCCCTTCATTTTGGCGAGCGCCAACTGACAATGATATTGGTGCTGGGTTTAATCAACGTTTGCGTATTTGGCGCAATCTGTATGATAGCACCCGTAATTTTACCTATGAAATCTTGCCTATCAATAAAGGGCTAATTAAAATCAATTTTACTAAAACCTTATTGAATGGAGATGCAAAACATATACAGGTATATTCAATTTATGGAGATGGCTCTATTAAAGTTGAAAATAATTTTGAAGCAATAAAAGGTAAATACCCACTCCTATTAAGAGCAGGAAATGATATCACCATTGCTGGAGATTTTAAAAATATCAATTGGTATGGAAGAGGACCTGGTGAAAATTATTGGGATAGAAAAACCAATACATTTATTGGGCAGTACACTCAAACAATTGATGAACAATATTATCCTTATGCAAGGCCTCAGGAGAGTGGTAATCATACTGAAGTAAGATGGGTTAGTTTTAGTAATGCAAAAGGGAGAAAAATTAAGTTTGTTTTTAATGATCGTTTATTGAGTTTTTCGGCCTTGCCATATCATTTAAATGATTTGGATCCTGAAATGAATAAAAAGCAGTACCATAGTGGAGAGTTAGTAAAGCGTCCCGAAATTTATTTGCATATGGATTTAAATCAAACAGGTTTGCAAGGCATGGATAGTTGGGGTGCATGGCCTTTAGAAAAGTATCGAATTCCTTTTAAAAATTATGCATATAGTTATTGGATTAAATTTGATTAATAAGAATAGGTATATGAGAAGAGTGTTCATCATTTTATGCTGCTGCTTGATAAATATGGCTTGTTTTGGTCAATCAACTTCAATGGCTTCAAAGCCCTTGATGGGATGGATGAGTTGGAATTTTTTTGCTGAAAAAGTGAATGAACAAGAACTTAAAGAAATGGCAACAGCAATGATTCAGTCTGGTATGGTAGAGGCTGGGTATAATTATATTTTCATTGATGATGGTTGGCAAGGCGGGAGGGATAGTAAAAATAATATGATTGCAGATCCAGTAAAATTTCCATCTGGAATAAAAGCGCTAGCCGATTTTTTACATGAGAAAGGAATGAAACTGGGTATTTATAGTGATGCCGCCCAGTTGACCTGCGCCGGTTATACGGCAAGTTTGAATTTTGAAGAGCAAGATGCTAAAACCTTTGCAGCATGGGGTATTGATTATTTAAAATATGATTACTGCAATGCGCCCGCAGATTCTAATACTGCTAAATTGAGGTACCAAAAAATGGCTGAAGCATTAAAAAAAACAGGAAGGTCAATTGTGTTTGGAATTTGTGAATGGGGTGAAAGAAAACCTTGGAATTGGGCTGCTGGAGTTGGAGGGCAATTATGGAGAACTACCCATGATATTCGAGATAAATGGGCAAAGAAACCCCATGAAAAATGGGGGTTAGGTATCTTAGATATTCTTGAAACCAATGCCAAATTAAATGAATTTGCTGGTCCTGGACGATGGAATGATGCAGATATGTTGGTGGTTGGATTGTATGGAAAGAAAGGTCCTTCTGGGGATGGCGGCGGAATTGGTTGTACCGATATAGAGTATCAATCTCAGTTTAGTCTCTGGGCGATGATGTGTTCACCTTTGTATGCTTCAAATGATATTAGACATATGAATGAAACAACAAAGTCTATTTTATTGAATAAAGAAGTGATTAACATCAATCAAGATGCGCTGGGCATTCAAGCTATTCAAAAGCTAAATGATAGCACGCAGACTGTGTTTTTAAAACCGTTATCCAATGGGGATTATGCTGTAGCTGTTTTAAATAAGTTGGATCGTTCTATTCCTTTACTGCTTGATTTTTCGAAGTTGGGGCTAAAAGAGAACTTTCAAATTCGTGACTTGTGGGAACATAAGACGTTAACAAAGCAAGAACTGAAAAAACAAATGATATTAAGTCATCAAACAAAAATGTTTCGATTAATCAAAAGCAATCCTTTATAAATTATTTTCATGAATCTAACTATTCAGCAGCTGATACAGTTTTACCAATTATTACCTCATCCAGAAGGAGGTTATTACAAAGAAACCTACCGATCATCTGAAAGGATTCCTTTAGATAGTTTGCCAGAAAGATTTGCAGGAGATCGAAATTACGCTACTGCTATCTATTTTTTATTGGAAGAAAATTCTTTCTCTGCATTTCATCGAATTCAATCTGATGAATGTTGGCATTTTTATGCGGGGGATGCAGTCGATATTCATGTTTTACATTCCAATGGAAAGTATGAACTTATTAAATTGGGGGATAATATTGAAATGGGTGAACAGTTTCAAGCAATTGTTCCTGCAGGGGCATGGTTTGCATCAAAAACAAGTGGTCAATATTCTTTAGTAGGTTGTACGGTTTCACCTGGATTTGATTTTGCCGATTTTGAATTAGCAAAAGCAGCTGAGCTGACCTTACAATACCCCGAGCAAGAGAAATTAATTCAACATTTCTGCAGGTCCTAATTTATTCATGGCTCAGTCTAATGGTTATAATGGATCAAAAGATATCCTGCTACAC
>JACCDH010276963.1_pt1 | contig 17793 bp, 16 predicted proteins | sample 7442481 | NCBI WGS metagenome assembly JACCDH01 (sample SAMN15323433, study PRJNA562643) | freshwater metagenome | isolation source: river surface water | place: USA:Blue River Watershed | collected 2017-08-15
GCAAAAGTCAGTGCCAGTGCCGTATCGGTGTCAGATGTCTGCTGAGCAGCGATGATCAGTTTCGATGACAGTTCGCCCGATACAGGGAAAAATTTCGGATGCAGGTTCAGCGGGATTTGCAAATGCTTGCTCCAGCGTGTGAGTTCTGCGAGGCGATATTCCTGTCGCTGTATGGGGCGCTGTGCAACAGGTACGCCACCGGTCGCGCCAAAGACTTTGGCGATATCTGCGGGTTTGAGTTCAATATTCGCGTGGTGTTTCTTGGCGATGGCAACAAAGCGCTGATGCCCGAGGTAAGCCCAGGGCGAAGCGGGGGCCATGAAATATTCGACGGTCTTGCTCATGGGAGTCTCTTTCTGTTTAGTTTTTTGGTGAAAACGATTTTGGGTAATGAGTTGGGCAAAGAGCTCAGTTAAATGGCTTGACCACAACCAGAATCACGACAGCGAACATACCCAGCACCGGCAGTTCATTAAACCAGCGATACCAGACATGGGAGCGCGTATTTTCACCGCGCTCGAATTGGCGCAGTATGCGTTTGCAGACATGGTGGTAGCCAATCAATACAAACACCAGGGCCACTTTCAGATGCATCCACATGCTGTCTTTGCCGATACCGTAGTAAAGCCAAAGAATCAAACCTAATGCCAGCGCAGGCATCATCAGGATGGTCATGAAGCGATACAGCTTTTGCGCCATCAGTAACAGCCGTTGGTTCGCGGTGGCGTCAGTTTCCATGGCGAGATTGACGAATATGCGTGGCAAATAAAACAGGCCAGCAAACCAGGAGGAAATGAAGACGATATGAAGAGCCTTGATCCACAACATGACTTACACCCTCACTTCGCCGTGGCCGAGTACCAGATATTTCAGCGAGGTGAGGCCTTCCAGGCCCACCGGGCCGCGTGCGTGGAGTTTGTCATTGGAGATGCCGATTTCTGCACCCAGCCCGTATTCAAAACCATCGGCAAAGCGTGTGGAGGCGTTCACCATCACGGACGCCGAATCGACTTCACGCAGGAAGCGCATGGCGCGGCTGTAGTCTTCGGTGATGATGGCGTCGGTATGTTGTGATGAATACGTATTGATGTGATCAATCGCTTCATCGACGTTGCCTACGATTTTGATGGACAGGATGGCATCGAGATATTCGGTATGCCAGTCTTCTTCGACAGCAGGCTTGAGATGCGGGTAGCTCGCGAGCAGTGCCATGGACTCGGCATCGCAGCGCAGCTCGACCTGTTTTTCGGCGTAGAGTTTGGCCAATTCGGGCAGGACAGCAGGCGCAATCGCGCGTGCGATCAGCAGGGTTTCCATGGTGTTACAGGTGCCGTAGCGATGGCATTTGGCGTTGAATGCCACGGGCAGGGCTTTGGCGATATCGGCCTTGTCATCGATATAGAGATGGCAGATGCCATCAAGGTGCTTGATCATCGGGACTTTGGATTCTTTCATCAGTCGCTCGATCAGGCCTTTGCCGCCACGCGGCACGATCACATCCACAAACTCCGGCATCGTGATTAATGCGCCCACTGCAGCACGATCGGTGGTTTCGATGATTTGTACGGCCTCGGCGGGAAGGCCGGCGCCGGCCAATCCTTCACGGACGAGTTTCGCTAGTGCCTGGTTGCAGTGAATCGCTTCCGAGCCGCCGCGCAGTATGGTGGCGTTACCGCTCTTGATACACAGACCCGCTGCATCGACGGTCACATTTGGACGCGCTTCATAGATGATGCCGATCACGCCGAGTGGCACGCGCATCTGGCCGACCTGAATGCCGGTCGGGCGATATTTCATGTTGGTGATTTCGCCAATGGGATCGGGCAGGGCAGCGATTTGCTCGAGACCTTCGGCCATGGTGGCGATGGCTTTTTCCGATAACGAAAGCCGATCAATCATCGCGGGTGCAAGCCCGGCCGCGCGCGCAGCATCCAGATCTTTTTGGTTGGCGGCGGTGAGCAGTGCTGCATCACGACGTATGCCGGCAGCGATCAGGGTCAGTGCACGATTTTTTGCTGCGGTGTCGGCCTTGGCCATGGCGCGCGAGGCTTTGCGTGCAGCGCGGCCAATGTCGGTCATGTAGTGTTGGATATCCATGCTTGTTTTCCATTCTTCTAACTTTTTGCAATCTGCAGAGCGAGTTGCAGCAAGGCGTCCCAGGGATCACCCGCAAATGTCTTAGCGCGCAAGCCCTTGATCATGCGATCGACTTGCGCAGACTGTGACAAGGCTTGCTGCAGTGTTGATAACTTCACGCGGGCAAGCGCCGGTCCCATCAGCCGTTCGCGTGGCCCCCATATCCGATATTCCTTAAGCAGCATGGACAGTGGCTGGCCATCTGCAGTGGCCAGCTTGAACCGCAGCAGGGTACGAATTTCTTCAGCCACCGCCCACAGGATCAGTGGCAGTGCTTCGCCTTCGCCCTTGAGACCGTCGAGCATGCGCACCACGCGCGCGACATCGCCGGCCAGCATCGCTTCGGACAGCTTGAAGACATCATAACGGGCGACATTCAGCACGGCATCGCGTATCTGCTCAATCGACAGCCGGCCCTCAGGATACAACAGTGCAAGCTTGCGGATTTCCTGATGCGCAGCGAGCAGATTACCCTCGACGCGCTCGACCATGAAGTCAAGCGCAGGTCGATCGGCACTTTGTCCCTGCGCTGACAGACGCTGTCCGATCCAGCCGCCCAGATGCGCGCGCTCGACCAGCGGAATATCAATAAACACACCCGCCTGCTGCAGCGCAGTCACCCAAGCGCTTTTCTGTGTGGTTTTATCCAGTCGGGGCAGGCTGATCAGCGTGAGCGTGTCTTGCGCCTGTCCGGCTTGCGCACAAGCCGACGCATACTCCTGCAATGCTTGTCCACCTTCTTTGCCGGGTTTGCCCCCGGGGATACGCAGCTCAATCAGCTTGCGATCACCAAACAGCGACATCGACTGATTCACCGATTGCAATTCACCCCACTTGAAGTAACGGTCCACGCTTAGCACTTCGCGCTCGGAAAATCCGGCGGCGCGTGCGCTGGCGCGAATACGGTCTGCGGCTTCAAGCGCCAGCAGATGTTCGTCGCTGCTGATGACATACAGCGGCGCCAGTGATTTTGAAAGATGCGCATCAAGTGCGTCGGCGCGCAGCTGCATCTGGGGTGTTATTGCTCAGGTTTGATGCGGGAGAGCTGGCGCATGATCTGACTAACTGCGTCGCGGCGCAAGTCATCATAGGTCATGCGTTCTTCTGTTTCTTTTGCGAGTGCCTGTGATTCGCTGTAACTAAGGAATGCCTGCAATGCCAGTTCATTAGGCTTGAGCAGCTTCTTGTTTTCCTTGTCGGTCGCTTCAAAATTAATCCGGTAGATCAGACTGTACTCGCGCACCTGACCCTGTGCATTCAATGTGAGGATTTTCTTCTCTTGTGCCTCGGACAGGATGCGCAGTGTGACAGCGGCCGTTTTTGGATCAGTTGCCAAAACCGTATTTCCCTGCGACAGGATGGCACCGCGCAGTTGGCGCTCGAGTGGTGTGTCACGCGCGGTCTCAAGGTAGACGGAATCGAAAGATAGTTGCGAACTGGGTGTTGTACCGCGCAATTGAAAGCCGCAACCCGATAGGCATGTCAGTATCAGAACTGACATAGCGGACACCAGCAGGCGACGAGTCGGGGTCATGCCATTCTCCTCAGGCGACAATGTTCACCAGTTTGCCCGGCACAACGATAATTTTCTTTGGTGTGCCGGCTACATGTTTTTGTACTTGCTCGTTGGCGAGTGCGGCGGTCTCTATCGTTTCTTTGTTGGCATCGCGTGCTACCGTGATGCTGCCACGAAGTTTGCCATTTACCTGCAACATCAGCTCGATCTCGGCCTGTTCAAGTGCCGCATTGTCGACCTCTGGCCAAGGTGAGTCGAGAATATCACCCATGGCACCCGCATAGCCCAGATCCTGCCACAGTGTGTGGGTGATGTGGGGCGCAACGGGATAGAGCACGCGCAGGAAGATACCCAGACATTCACCTATGGCTTTCCTGGCATCGGCGCTTTCATCAAGCTGCGCGCCTTCCAGTAGATTCATCATTTTCATGCAGGCCGATACCACGGTGTTGTACTGCACGCGGCGGTAATCATTGTCAGCCTGCTGCAATACCTTGTGGATCTCGCGCCGCAGTGTTTGGATCGCGGGCGTGACGTTGTCGGGTTTGCCAGACAGATCCAGGTGCTGTGCTTTGGCGTGGGCATAAGTCCAGACCCGGCGCAGAAAGCGATGCGCGCCTTCGACGCCTGAACCCGACCATTCCAAAGTTTGTTCAGGGGGCGATGCAAACATGGTGAACAGACGTGCGGTATCAGCGCCGTGTTCATCGATGATAGCTTGGGGATCAATGCCATTGTTTTTGGACTTAGACATTTTTTCTGTACCGCCAATCTGTACGGGCTGACCATCGCTTTTGAGCGTGGCAGATACCGGACGACCTTTTTCATCCAGATTCAGCGCTACTTCTTCGGGGTTGAACCAGATTTTTTTGCCAGCCGCATCCTCGCGGTAGTAAGTTTCATTCAGCACCATGCCTTGCGTGAGCAAGTTTACGAAAGGCTCATCGAATTTCACCAGACCGAAATCCCGCATGACCTTGGTCCAGAAGCGCGCGTACAGCAGATGCAGCACAGCGTGCTCGATGCCACCGATGTACTGGTCCATGGGCATCCAGTAATCATTGCGTTCATCGACCATGGCCTTGTCACTACCCGGCGAGCAGTAGCGCATGTAGTACCAGGATGAATCGACGAAGGTATCCATGGTGTCGGTCTCGCGGCGCGCAGCCTTGCCGCAGCTGGGGCAATCGACCTTAAGGAATTGTTCGTGTTTGTTGAGTGGATTGCCGGAGCCGTCAGGCACGCAGTCTTCGGGCAGCACCACGGGCAAATCTTTTTCTGGTACCGGTACATCACCACAGTCGGGGCAGTGAATGATGGGTATGGGTGTGCCCCAGTAACGCTGGCGTGAAATACCCCAGTCGCGCAGACGGTAGGTGATTTTTTTCTCGCCCAGTCCTTTGGTGGCCAGGTCGGCCGCGACTGCATCAACAGCAGCTTGATAGCCGAGACCGTCATATTTGCCGGAATTAATGCAGCGACCCTGCGTTTTGTCCGCGTACCACTCTTGCCAGGCGTCTGTGCTATAGCTTTGTCCTTCGATGGCAATCACGGCTTCAATCGGCAGCTGGTATTTTTTCGCAAACGCGAAATCACGCTCGTCATGCGCGGGTACGCCCATCACCGCGCCGTCGCCATAAGTAATCAGTACATAGTTACCGACCCAAACATCAACGGCTTTGCCCGTCAGCGGATGCGTGACGGTGAGGCCGGTGGGCATGCCTTTCTTTTCCATCGTGGCCATGTCGGCCTCGATCACGCTGCCTTGCTTGCATTCGGCTATGAAAGCAGCGAGTGCGGGATTGGATTGCGCGGCGAGGGTTGCCAGAGGGTGCTCGGGGGCGACTGCGCAAAAGGTGACGCCCATGATGGTATCGGGGCGGGTGGTGAACACCCACATCTTGCCGTCATTGATCAACTGGCCACTGGTATCGCTGATCTGATGCGGGAAAGCGAAGCGTACGCCCGTGGATTTGCCTATCCAGTTCGCTTGCATGATGCGCACGCGCTCAGGCCAGCCGGGCAGCTTGTGCTCGACGTGATCGAGTAGCTCTTCAGCGTAATCGGTGATGCGCGCGTAATACATTGGAATTTCGCGCTTCTCGATCACAGCACCGGAGCGCCAGCCACGACCATCAATGACCTGTTCATTGGCGAGCACGGTTTGATCGATCGGATCCCAGTTCACCGTGCCGGTTTTTTTGTAGATGATGCCTTTTTCCAGCATCTTCAGGAACATCCACTGGTTCCATCGGTAGTAATCCGGGCTGCACGCTGCCATCTCGCGCGACCAGTCGATCGCCAGACCCATGGATTGCATCTGGGTCTTCATGTAGTCAATATTTGAGTACGTCCATTGCGCGGGTGGCACGTTGTTTGCCATTGCTGCGTTTTCGGCCGGCATGCCAAAGGCATCCCAGCCCATCGGCATCAGGACGTTGTAACCCTTCATTCGCAGCTGACGTGCCATGACATCGTTGATGGTGTAATTGCGCACATGACCCATATGCAGTTTGCCCGACGGGTAGGGCAGCATCGAGCAGGCATAGAATTTCTTTTTTTCCTTGCCCTGCGCGTCGCGCACATGCTCTGTGACTTTGTAAGCGTCTATGTTGCGCCAGTGTTCTTGTGCCGTGTGTTCGACGTCGGCCGGGCTGTATTTGTCTTGCATGTCGGGTGATGGGTGAGTGTGGACAGAGCCTACCATTATACCGGCTGGGGGCAGGAAAAATGGCGGTGGGTAGGCGGGTTAAGCATTAACAGGCGATCCCAGTGCAATCGGGGATCCACGCACGCGCACCTGAGGCGTTTGAAAAAGCTTGTTGTTCGCAACGATGGATCCCAGCTGGGATCCGGTGGCTTTGCATTGCCACTGGCAGTGCGTACTTCTTGATGATTGCTATTGTTAAGACGGAATGCAGCCGTAAAAAATTTCTTGCAAGTACCCATCAGGTAAGCGGATTTTTTCGCATGCTCGGATGTTTGACCAGATATTTTTGTATCCCGCGCATCAGCGCATCCGCCATCTTGTCCTGATAACTTTCATCCGTCAGCTTCGCTTCTTCTTCCGGATTTGAAATAAACGCAGTCTCGACCAGGATGCTGGGAATATCTGGCGCTTTAAGTACTGCGAACCCGGCCTGCTCTACTTGCGCCTTGTGCAAGCGATTGATGTTACCGATTTCGCCCAGTACGGATTTGGCGAGCTTCATGCTGTCATTAATTTGCGCGGTGGTCGAAAGATCAAGCAGTACGCTGGCGAGTTGCTGATTTTTGCTGCGCAGATTGACGCCACCGATCAGATCGGCAGCGTTCTCTTTGTTGGCCAGCCAGCGCGCCGCTGTGGAACTGGCTCCTTTTTCTGACAAAGCAAATACCGATGAGCCGCGTGCGGTGGGCTCGATGAAAGCGTCTGCATGAATCGATACGAACAGATCCGCTTGAACCTTGCGCGCCTTTTGCACACGCACATGCAGTGGTACGAAATAATCGCCATCGCGGGTGAGCATCACGCGTACGTTAGCTTGCTGTTCGAGCCGTGATTTGAGACGGCGCGCGATCGATAGCACGACATTTTTTTCGTAGCTGCCGCCTCGCCCAACGGCACCCGGATCCTCGCCGCCATGCCCCGGATCGAGCGCGATGGTGACCATGCGCGTCAGGCTTGCAGGTTTTTCCTCATTAGAACTGGGTTTCGCCGCGGATGGATTATCAACAGGCGGACGCGGATCCGCCGAGGGTGGATTCTTTTGCAGGAAATCGGTAATCGGATCGACAGGATTGAGCGGGAAAAGGTCAAAGATCAATCGATGCTTGTATTCACCCACCGGCTCCAGCGTGAAGACCTGGGGCTGTATTTCTTCCTTGAGATCGAAAACCATGCGAACGACGCCGGGCCGGTTCTGGCCGACCCTGACTTGAGCGATATAGGGGTCATTTGGCTGAATTTTTGCGACCAGACTCTTGAGTTTGGTATCGAGCTCTACCCCCTCTATTTCTATCACCAGTCGGTCCGGATCTTTGACGATGAAATGAGAGGCTTTGAGCTTGCTATCGTTTTCGAACGTCACGCGTGTGTAATCGGCAGCTGGCCACACCCGTACGGCGACGATGCCGGCAGCGCGTGCCTGCCCCGTTGTGCAGAGCGAGAGCAATAGCGTGGCACCGGCTTTGAGTACCGTGCGTCGTGATGCGGGTTTTAACTTATCCAGTGGAGATCCAGATGATTGAGGCATGTCGTGCCTTGTTCGGAATTCGCGCACAATTCTACCGTACGACCTTCACCTGCGACAGAGAGAAAAACATCCAGATCCGACGGCGGAAGTAATCCCTCTGCCTGTTCCGGCCATTCCACAATGCACAGGTGATCGCTGTCGAAATATTCACGAAAACCGGCCTCGATAAATTCATCAGGGCTGCCCATGCGATAAAGATCGAAATGCATCAGGCTCAAAGGTTTGCTCTGGACGCTGATTGCGTAGGGTTCAACCAGCGTGTAGGTGGGGCTTTTTACACGCCCGGTGTGGCCCGCGGCCTGAAGTAATGCGCGCGTCAGACTTGTTTTACCAGCACCCAGTTCACCATGAAGATAGATTTTCAGTCCCGGTGCCAGCGTGCGTGCGAGTGCCGCGCCCAGCGCTTGCGTGCTCGTTTCGTCGGGGAGTTGGGTGGTCCAGCGCTGCATCTCTTAAAATGATCCCTCTATAAAGTGCTTATTCATGGATCCGATTCAGTCAACCAATCTCGCGCAGGACATCCGGCAGTGGAGCATCGCGCTCGGCTTTGCCGATCTGCACATTGCAGATGCTCACCTCGATGGCGCACACGAACAGCTGCAACAGTGGCTTGACGCGGGCTTTCACGGCGAGATGGATTATATGGCAGCGCATGGCACGCGACGCGCACGTCCTGCAGAATTAGTGCCGGGGACGGTGCGTGTCATCAGCGCGCGCATGGATTATCTGCCGCAGCAGACTGATATAGATTGGCGTGAACATGAAACCCGGCGTCTGTCCGATCCCGATGCTGCGGTGGTGTCGGTGTATGCCCGTGGTCGGGATTATCACAAGGTCTTGCGCTCTCGCTTGCAGCAGCTGGCAGACAAAATTACTGCCGCCATCGGCCCCTTTGGCTACCGTGTATTTACTGACTCGGCACCTGTGATGGAAGTAGAAATCGCTCGCCGTGCCGGCATGGGCTGGCGTGGCAAGCACACGCTGCTGCTCAGTCGCGATGCGGGCTCGATGTTTTTTCTGGGCGAGATTTTTACGGATTTACCTTTGCCTGTCGATTCTCCCATCAGTGATCATTGCGGCGAATGCCGTGCCTGCATTGATGTCTGTCCCACCCAGGCCATCGTTGCGCCTTATCAGTTGGATGCCCGCCGCTGTATTTCGTATCTCACCATCGAACTCAAGGGCAGCATACCGACCGAGTTTCGCCCGTTGATAGGTAATCGCGTGCTCGGATGCGACGACTGTCAAATTGCCTGCCCTTGGAATAAATTCGCCCAGCGTAGCGTTTTACCTGACTTTGATGCGCGCAATGGCCTGCAAAGTGCGACGCTTGTTGAGTTGTTCGCGTGGAGTGAGGATGAATTCAATCAGCGGCTCGAAGGAAGCGCGATACGGCGCATTGGGCATGAGCGTTGGCTGAGGAATATTGCTGTGGCACTCGGGAATGCTTTGCGAAGCGGTGGCGACAGTGACAATGCGCATACAGTGGCAGCTTTGAATGCTCGTACTGATCATGCGTCTGCGATGGTGCGTGAGCATGTGCAGTGGGCATTGTCGCAACAGACCTCGGCGTCTGATTAAAGACCTGCTGAGTTTTTTGGATATCGTCGAGCTTCACCTTTCGATGCTAGTCAGTTAATTTGAAAATTTTTTGGCTCGAGAGAGCTTTGAACGTCCCTGGATCCCGGCTTGCGCCGGGATGACGATTTTGAGGTCAACGGTTCTTGAAAAGTCATCACCTGCATGTGATGACTGCTGCGTGGGCGTATCGCATGCGATCCGAATTCCCCACTCGCTCCCGGCACAAGCCGGGATTCAGGATTTTGTCTTAGCGCCTCTTAGTGCGCCAGCATCAGCCAGACTGGCAGCGTGACAATCGACAGCAGCGTTCCGGCGGAAATCAAAAAAGCGACCAGCGGTGCATTACCACCCATGCGGGCCGCTAGCACGTAGGCGCTCGATGCTGTGGGCAATGCGCAGAACATCACCGCAATTTGCAGTTGCAGCGGCGGTAACTCAAACCAGCGACCGAGCGATAGTGCAATTGCAGGCAGTGCGAGTAATTTCACCGCGATGAAATAGGCGCTGATACCGCGTGCTTGCGACAACGCGTTCAATTTCAGACCTGTGCCCACCATGATCAGCCCCAGCGCAATCGAGGCGCTGCCCATGCGCGATAGCGTTGTTGCGATTACGTCAGGCAGATTGCCACCGGCAAGATTGAACAAGGTGCCACTGGCGGTGGCGACCAGCAGGGGATTTTTCACAATCTCGGGCAGCAGGGAGCGATTGCTGCCGTGGGCGAGTGCATGCACGGCAGCGGTATTACAAAGCGGCACAGCAAAGCCGATGATCAGTGCCATCAGCGATGTGCCCGCTTCGCCAGCGAGCCGAAACGCGATCGCCAGCGCGATGTAGGAATTGAAGCGGAAAGCAGTTTGTACGCCGGACTCGAAGATCATAGGTCCCGGCCTGAACAGGGGCTTGGCCAGCCAGCCCAGCGCGATGCCACAAGCCACTGCGATCAGCGCCACCTGCAGCAATTTACCCGTCGTATGAAAATCCAGCGGCGTCCGAGCTGTGGAGACGAAGAGCAGGGCGGGGAAAAGGATGAAATACACCAGCTTTTCCAACCCGGTCCAGAAGCTATCGCCCCAGTTTGTCAGGCGAATGAGGACGTAACCAATCAGGATCAGCGTGAAATCGGGTACCAGGAGGGAGAGAATATTCATTATTTTTATCGCATCCGGACCCGGATCTTACGATATTCCCTGTAATTGACTGCATATTGGCTAATTAGACGCAGGTTGTCATACTGCCGCTGACCAGACACAATACGCGCCGAGACCAGAATAATGCGTTTTTATCGATTGATAGAGACGCCAAGAAACGCTCAAAACCCTTGATCCGTCGGAGACCTCATGAAACGCTGCTTTCTGCTCGCTGCATTCACCCTTACTTGTTTGTTGAACGGCTCGGTGTTTGCCGATGCACCCATCGTCATCAAGTTCAGCCACGTAGTCGCCAAGGACACGCCCAAAGGCAAGGCCGCTGAAAAATTCAAGGCGCTCGCCGAAGCAGCCACCAAAGGCCGAGTAAAAATCGAGCTTTATCCCAACAGCACACTGTACAAAGACAAAGAAGAACTGGAAGCGCTACAGCTGGGTGCTGTGCAGATGCTGGCGCCTTCATTGGCTAAGTTCGGTCCTCTTGGCGTGAAGGAGTTCGAACTCTTTGATTTGCCTTTTATTTTTAATGACAAGCAGGCGCTCTACCGCGTCACGCAGGGGCCGATTGGTCAGGACATGCTGAAGAAGCTGGAAAATAAAGGCATACGCGGTCTGGCGTATTGGGACAATGGTTTTAAGATGATGACCTCGAATCGTCCCATGCGCGTGCCCGCCGATATGAAGGGTTTGAAGCTGCGCATTCAGTCATCCAAGGTGCTGGATGAACAAATGCGCGCGCTGGGTGCGAATCCGCAAGTGATGGCGTTCTCCGAGGTGTATCAGGCGATGCAGACCGGTGTGGTGGATGGCGGTGAAAATCCGCCCTCGAATATTTTTACGCAAAAAATGCACGAGGTGCAAAAGCATTTGACTGTAACGAATCATGGTTATATTGGTTATGCGGTGATCGTGAATAAAAAATTCTGGGATAAATTACCCGTCGATATACGCGCCCAGCTTGAATCAGCGATGAAAGAGGCAACCGACTATGCGAACAACATCGCGCAGCAGGAAAATGATCAGGCGCTGGAGAATATTCGCAAGTCAGGTAAGACTGTAATCTACATGCCTACTGAGGCTGAACGCGCCGAATGGCGCAAAGCGCTACTACCGGTTCACAAGGCTATGGAAGATCGTATCGGTAAAGAGCTGATCGATGCGGTTAATAAAGCGACGGCGGCAAAGTAAGCTTGCACTGTTTGTGTCTGCTCGCTAACTGCGTGCGCAAATCTGAATTTGAGTTTTCTGCATAAGCCATGAAGTGAGTGAATGTATTTAGGTAAAGCAAAGACGCTGGATCCCCCCTTCCAGGGCGCGCCATGGCGAGTACGCCATAACCGTTGCGCGGGCAGACCGCATGCGGTCTGAAATCCCCGCTCCACCTTTCGCCGGGAGCGAGTGGGGAATTCGGATCGCATGCGATACGCCCACGCAGCAGTCATCACATGCAGGTGATGACTTTTGAAGAGCTGCTGGCCTCAACTACGTCATCCCGGCGAAAGCCGGGATCCAGCGTCGTTCGTTGTGTATCCGATGAGTTTGATAATGATAAATATGAAGCCAGCCATCGCACTATTCCATCAAATGATCAAATGCCTCCTATGAAAATCCTTGATCATCTCGAAGAGTGGCTGATCGCGACCCTGATGGGTGCCGCGACGCTGATCATTTTTGTCGCGGTGGTGCACCGTTACGCTTCGGGATTGGCCATTCCTGGATTGCAGGACTGGCTGCTGCGAATCAATACCAGCTGGGCTCAGGAGCTGACGATCTATCTGTTTGTCTGGATGGCGAAGTTCGGTGCCGCCTATGGTGTTCGCACCGGCATTCATGTGGGCGTGGACGTGCTGGTCAACCGACTGGATGAGCGTGGTCGTCGCGGATTCATCTTGTTTGGGCTACTAGCAGGTGCATGCTTTACCGGGATCATTGCCAGCCTCGGTGCCGACTTCGTTTACGAACTCTCGGACACTTCAAGCACTTCCGAAGTACTCGAGCTGCCAATTTGGATCGTGTATCTGGCGATTCCTTTGGGTTCTGCCTTGATGTGCTTCCGTTTTCTTCAGGTCGCTTGGCGTTTTGCGCGCGGCGGTGAATTGCCTGTTCATGATCACGCGCATGTCGAAGGCCTGACCGAAGATGCTGCGGAAGGGCGCTCATGAACGCAATCTTCATCTTTGTTCTACTGGTTGTGCTGATGCTGACGGGCATGCCGATTTCGATCGCGCTCGGTCTGACTGTGCTGAGTTTTCTATTCACGATGACGGACGTGCCGGTGCAGGCCGTGGCACTCAAACTTTTTACCGGTATTGAAAAGTTTGAAATCATGGCCATACCGTTCTTTATCCTCGCGGGGAATTTCCTGACGCATGGTGGTGTGGCGCGACGCATGATCGAGTTTGCAACCTCCATGGTAGGACACTGGCATGGTGGACTGGCCCTGTCCGGTGTGCTGGCTTGCGCCTTGTTTGCTGCCGTGTCGGGCTCGTCGCCGGCGACGGTGGTGGCGATTGGGTCGATACTGCTGCCGGCGATGCTGAAGCAGGGTTATCCGAAATCATTTGGCGCTGGCGTGGTCACGACATCTGGCGCGCTCGGCATTCTGATACCGCCATCGATTGTGATGGTGATGTATTCAGTGTCGACCAATACATCGGTGGGCAAGTTGTTCATGGCAGGTGTCATACCTGGCCTCTTGCTCGCGTTTTTACTGGGTCTGACCACTTGGGTGTTGGCCCGCAAAAAAAATTATCCACGTTTGCCACGCGCTAGTTTCGCCGAGCGCTGGCGTGCTTTTCAGCGCAGCGTCTGGGGTTTGCTGCTGATCGTGGTGGTGATCGGCGGTATCTACAGCGGCATGTTTACCCCGACCGAGGCGGCGGCCGTATCGGCGGTGTATGCGTTTTTGATCGCGGTCTTTGTCTATAAAGATCTGACTATCCGACAGGTACCGAAAGTCTTGCTCGACTCTGCCTCGATGTCGGCGATGCTGCTTTACATCATTACCAATGCCGTACTGTTCTCCTTCCTCATGACCAGCGAGGGCATTCCTCAAGCAATGGCCAGCAGCATCATGGACATGGGGCTGGGCATGGTTGGTTTCCTCTTGGTCGTGAACCTGTTATTACTGTTGGCCGGTAATGTGATGGAGCCCTCATCCATCGTGTTGATCATGGCGCCTATACTGTTCCCGGTCGCGATAGCGCTGGGCGTGGATCCGGTTCATTTTGGCATCATCATGGTGGTCAATATGGAAATCGGTATGTGTCACCCGCCGGTGGGACTGAATTTATATGTGGCATCGGGCATCACGAAGATGGGGATCACCGAGCTGACGATCGCTGTGCTGCCTTGGTTGATGACGATGATAGGTTTCCTGCTGCTGATCACTTATGTGCCGCAAATTTCGCTGTGGCTGCCTCGACTGGTTTTTGGCAGCTGATCTCGGTAGCTGATTGAGAAAGTGAATATGAAGGCGTTTGCCACTGATATTTTTTCTGCGATTGTGCCGGCACCGTTTGGTGCGATTGGCATACGGAGTACCGGTGACGTGTTGCACGAGCTGACTTATCTGCCGCCGCAGTACAAGACGAAGGCAGCGACTGACAAACTCTCGAAAAAAGTAGCAAAGCAAGTAGCTGCCTACCTGAAAAATCCTGACTACGTTTTTGATCTCGATTTGCCCGAAGTCGGCACCGACCATCAGCGTAAGGTGTGGTCCGTCATCAATGCGATCCCTCGCGGCACAGTGCTCACCTACGGCGATGTCGCCCACAAAATTCGTTCCGCGCCGCGTGCGGTTGGTCAGGCTTGTGGATCTAATTGGTATCCGCTGATCATTCCCTGTCATCGCGTGACTGCGGCGAGTGGCATCGGTGGTTTTGCGCGGCATGACGGCGGATTTCACCAAGGCGTCAAACGCTGGTTGCTGCGACACGAACAGGTGCCGGGCTTCTGATGAAGACGGCGACATCGACTCAAGAGCGCCCGGGACAAGCGGCGGCTGACGAGTTCTGCGATGCGCTCTGGCTCGAAGATGGCTTGTCAAAAAATACGCTCGAGGCCTACAAGCGCGATTTGCTGCTGTTTGCTGATTGGCTGATGACGGAGCGAAAAAAAACTTTATACGAAGCGACGGATGCGGATCTGAATGCCTACTTCGCTTTCAAGCATGCGGGCAGCAAGGCCAGTTCGGCCAATCGCCGTCTGGCGGTATTGCGGCGGTTTTATCAGTTCGCGCTGCGTAGCCGTCGTGTTAGCGCAGATCCGTGTTTGCGACTGCATTCGGCAAAGCAGCCGCCAAGATTTCCCAAGACGCTGTCTGAACAGCATGTCGAGTCTTTGCTGGCCGCACCCGATGTTAATGTCGCGCTGGGACTGCGTGATAGAACGATGCTCGAGGTGATGTATGCCAGTGGCTTGCGGGTATCGGAGCTGGTGCTACTTAAGAGTGTTGAGGTGGGCATGAATGAAGGTGTGCTGCGAGTGACGGGTAAGGGTAACAAGACGCGGCTGGTGCCCTTCGGTGAAGAGGCGCGTGCCTGGATAGAGCGCTATCTGCGGGATGCTCGCAGCCAGATCCTCGGTGGCAAAGTGAATGATGCGCTGTTCGTCACAGCGCTGGGCGGACCCATGACTCGGCAAATGTTCTGGACGCTGATAAAAAAATACGCGCTGCAGGCGGGTGTGAATGTGCCGCTCTCGCCACACACCTTGCGCCATGCGTTCGCGACGCATTTACTCAATCATGGCGCTGACTTGCGTGTGGTTCAATTATTGCTGGGACATGCAGATATATCGACCACGCAGATTTATACGCATGTCGCGCGCGAGCGCCTCAAGAAAATTCATGCGCAGCATCATCCGCGAGGCTGATGAATCAACTATTGCATAATGGCGAATCTTCAATGATGGGAATAGCATGAACACGGCCACAATGAACATGATTCTGTTTGCAATGGGTGCGTATCTGATTGGCTCGGTGTCTTTTGCCATTGTGGTCAGCAAACTACTCCGGCTTGAAGACCCGCGCACTTATGGTTCGCAAAATCCCGGCGCGACCAATGTGCTCAGAACCGGCAATAAACTGGCGGCTGTGCTGACACTGTTGGGTGATTGTGCAAAAGGCTGGTTTGCCGTGGCGCTGGCTATCTATTTCAGTACGCCGCTAGAGCTCGGTGTAACCGGCGTTTCACTGGCCGCATTTGCCGTGTTTGCCGGGCACGTTTGGCCCGTATTTTTTGGATTCAAGGGCGGCAAAGGGGTCGCAACCGCGCTGGGTGTACTCCTCGCGCTTAGTCCCCCGGTAGGCGTGACGACGCTGTGCACTTGGATCATCATCGCTTATACCTATCGTTACTCTTCACTGGCGGCGCTGGTGGCAGCGGTGTTTGCACCCATCTACCAGTTATTGTTGTTTGGTCCAGGTGTCAAATTGGTGGCGATTTTCCTGATGAGCGTAATCTTGATTTATCGTCATCGCGGTAACATTGCTAATCTCAGGGCCGGTACGGAAACCCGTTTGGTCAGACGCTCGGAAAAAAAACCTCAGGAAGATCCCGCTTCTGAGCAAGCTAAGGACGGCTAAGAGATCGATCAGCCGATCGCATCCAGCGGCCAGCGCGGTTTGACATTGAAACCGTAATCAAAGTGCGCGGCCTGCGGGTAACGCGCAATACGTAATGCACCTGCCAGCGCGATCATGGCACCGTTGTCGGTGCACAGCGCCAGATCCGGATAAAACACCTCGAAGCGTTTTTTTACTGCCGCCTCATTCAGCGCTTTGCGCAACTGCGCATTAGCGCCGACACCGCCCGCAATCACCAGCCGTTTCATGCCGGTTTGCTTGATCGCTGCCAGACATTTTGCAACCAGCACCTCGACGATCGCCTCCACGAAGGCGCGAGCGATAGCGGCGCGTATCGTTTCAGTCAATTCGCCTTCCTGTTTTTTTACCATTGTCAGTACGGCTGTTTTCAAACCGGAGAAGCTGAAATCCAAATTTTTCGAATGCAGCATCGGGCGTGGCAGTTCAAACAGACTTGGGTCGCCTGATTCTGCGAGGCGGGAAATCGCCGGACCGCCGGGATAGCCGAGCCCAAGCAGCTTCGCCGATTTATCGAAGGCCTCACCGGCGGCATCATCGAGCGTTTCGCCGAGCATCGTGTACTCACCTACATCGTCAACACGCATCAGTTGCGTATGCCCACCCGACACCAGTAGTGCGACAAAGGGAAATGACGGCGGCTGTGCCGCCAGCAAAGGTGACAGCAGGTGGCCCTCGAGATGGTGAATGCCGATCACTGGTTTGTTAAGCGCCAGTGCCAGACCATTCGCTACCGATGCGCCGACCAGTAGCGCGCCGGCCAGACCCGGACCTTGCGTGTAAGCGATTGCGTCAATCGACGAGACGGATTCGCCGCTATCGCTGAGCACTTGTTCCAGCAAAGGTATTGCGCGACGCACATGATCGCGCGAAGCCAGTTCAGGTACGACGCCACCATAGGCTTCGTGCATCGCAACCTGAGAATGCAGGGCATGCGCGAGCAATCCGCGTTCGGTGTCATACAAAGCGATACCGGTTTCATCGCAGGAGGATTCGACACCGAGAACGATCATGGGAAATATTTGAAGGATAGCAAGCTGTATTCAGACGGTATTGTAAGTGAAAGTCAACAATGCACCGTCGCGTGGTGCGAAGGTCGTTATGCCGGGTAATGAATGCTGCTACCTCAACTCATTCACATGTACCAGCAGCACTACCAGGCTATCTGTAGGCCCTGCCGCTAGCGCGGCATCGATGAGTAGTTTCGCGGTGTCTTTGGCACGCCCTCCGTTGCCCATTAGCTCCCGCAGATAACAGCTGGGCTGATGGGGATTTTCTAAAGCCGCTGCTTTCACAGGGCGCGGATTGTGATGCCTTCACTAATGAACGGAAGATAACTGCAGAATAATCAAACCAGATAATTCCTACGAAACTCGCTGCAACCTATTAAAACATATCGCTACTCATAGTCCTCTTAAAGGGAGGTAACTATGGCAGCCGTTAATCAATGGGGTAAGCGTTCATCGACTGATGTGCCGGTAGCAGAACCGGAGGCTCAGAGAAGAAGGCTCGATGCAAACGATTTAACTTCAAATTCTTCATCTGGCATGCCCTCAGTAACATCTCGGGCAC
>JACCDH010993170.1_pt1 | contig 17789 bp, 12 predicted proteins | sample 7442481 | NCBI WGS metagenome assembly JACCDH01 (sample SAMN15323433, study PRJNA562643) | freshwater metagenome | isolation source: river surface water | place: USA:Blue River Watershed | collected 2017-08-15
CCGCCACTACATTAGATAATTTATATACCGGAGTTGATGCGCCTCTAATTCAATTAAAATCGGTAATTGTTGGGGGCTCTAACGCGTATTCACCAAATTTATATAATCATCATACCCGATTAACGATTGGTCCTAACAATAGTGTATTGCTGGATACCCTGACTGTTGGTTACAATGCGATCAATGTAACTAAACAAATTCCGGTTTCTACCCTTTCGGCCAATGGCGCAACAAATTTTAAGATCAATATTGTAGGCGATCTTGGGGTAGCAACGGATTATCAAAGTGTTAATTATTGGTCATTTCTTTACCCGCGAACCATGGCCTTGCCGGGGAGTAACAAAAGCGAGTTTTTGATTCGAAATGAACTCAATCAACCAAAGATTAAATTGGCACTCAGCGGGGTTAGTATGACGAATCCGATAGCCTTTGTGTTTGGTTCAAATCCAAAGGTGATAAATGCTGTTTTTACAGGGAACACCTGTCAATTACTCGTGCCAAACGATCCGATTTATACGAGCCAAAAGGTGGTTATTCAAGCAACATCAGCCGTTAATTCAATCCCTGGTTTAACTCCTGTAACACCATCAGCTACATTCACGAATTTTTCTGCTGTACCCAATTTGGAAGCTTCCCTACTCTTTGTTTATCCTAAAAAACTTGCTTCTGGTGTGTTTGATTATGCAAATTACCGAAGTTCACCTGCAGGTGGGGATTATAATGTGATTCTTGCTGAAGTAGAAGAATTGTATGATCAGTTTGGTGGGGGAATAGTTAAGCATGTTAATGGAATTCGTCGCTATGCCCAGTTTATGCACAGTTTAAGTCAGCAAAAACCAGTCGGTTTATTTCTGATTGGAAAAGGAATCCGTGAGGCGAATGTGGCTACCACGCTAGCAACTGGTCCCGGTGCCCGTGCCAATGTGTTGAATTATTCCATGAACTTAGTTCCGTCTTTCGGTCAACCTTCCAGCGACCAAAGTATGACCTCCAATTTACCGGGTACAGACAAATGGACACCGCTAATTCCTACAGGTAGGATTTCCGTAAATAATCTGGTGGAGCTAGCGCTTTATTTGGATAAAGTTAAAGCCTTTGAGCTTGCGCAAGATTCCACGTCCATGTATGATTCGCCCAGTAAAGATTGGCAAAAGCATCTGATTCACTTTGCTGGCGGGGGCAATGCCAATGAGCAGTTTATTTTTCAAACATACCTTAACGGAATGGCGGATATTGCCGAAGATGATTTTTTCGCGGGAACCACAACACGGATTGTTAAAGAGTCTGCTAATCCATTAACGCCGGCGCAAATTCAAGGCATTTCCGATCGAATATCCGAAGGTGTAAGCGTAATGAATTTTTTCGGCCACGCTTCTTCATCTCAAAGTGGTTTTGATTTGAACATTGATGATCCTCAGCACTGGAATAATCAAGGCAAGTACCCCTTGTTAATTGCAAATTCATGCTACAACGGTAATATTTTTTACAGTGTACCAACGAAATCAGAACAGTTTGTTTTAACCCCAAATGCAGGAGTTATTGCATATCTCGGGACGATTAACTACGGTTTTTCGGGTGCGCTAAATGACTACTCTAATCAATTCTATCGGCAGTTTAGTAAACACAATTACGGTGGGACTATTGGCGAACATATAAAAAACACGATTGATTCCGTAATGAACATAAATCAACCGTTAAGTACTGAATCGGTTTTCCAACAAATGACGCTCCACGGCGACCCAATGTTGCGCCTTAATCCACACACAAAACCGGAGCTTGAATTAACGGAAGATCGTGTTTCGTTTGGTCCGGATGATATTTCATTAACTACCGACTCGCTTGAAATTCAAATTAAATTACGCAATTTGGGGCAATCCATCCCAGGTGATTTTGCTTTAGAGATTTTACGCGACTTCCCGGGTTCAACGGCCGATTCTAGTTATGTTTTCACCATCAACGGGATCGATTATGAAAAAGATATAGCGCTTAAACTACCTTTTTATCCCCTAATCGGTGTGGGCTTGAATCAATTCACGATTACGGTGGATATCCCAAATTTTAATGATGAGGTCTACGATGAAATTAATAATAACCGCATTGTTAAGTCATTTAATATTCGAGTAGATGGCATTGAACCAGTATTACCTATTGATTTTGCTGTCGTTCCACGAGATACCCTTGCCGTATTTGCATCAACCATTGATCCCTTGGCCCCTGCGAATTCTTATCGCTTTGAAATGGATACGAGCCATTTGTTTAATTCATCGTTCTTAAGGTATGCGAACGTTACCGGGACTGGTGGAGTGAAGTCTGTCAATTGGAATCAGTGGGTGCGGGTTTCATCCAATTCCTTGGACCCGGTTTATTTTTCGGACAGTATGGTGTATTATTGGCGTGTTGCTGTGAATAATAGTCCCTTTATTTGGAAGAAACGATCGTTTCAATACATACCTGGAAAAGAGGGCTGGGGTCAGGATGATTTCTTTCAATTTACAGACAACTCCTTTACAGGGATTTCAATGAATACTCAACAAGAATTGCGTGAATTTGTCCCGATTCAGAAAGGCATTTCTTGTTTGGTTAAGTCGGCAACTACAGCTCCTGAGATCTATGACAATGCATGGTATTTAAACGATGAACAGCAAGAGTATGAGGTGTGTAATATGACGCCGAAATTGCACGTAGCAATCGTTGATAAAGCCACGTTGCTTCCATGGGAAACAAGATATACATATCCCAATGGCACCGTGGTTAATCCGGGTAATAATTTTGGAAATGCGAATGATAATTCCGGGTGTAAACCGCGGTCTATGAAGTATTTTACCTTTCATCAAAACAGTGCGGTGCAATTGGCTGCATTCCAGAATTTAGTTCAGAATGTGGTTGAAAATGGAGATTACATTTTAGTGTATTCTCCAATGACTACGCGCTATGATTGGTGGAATACTTTTGCTCCGACTATGTATCAAACCTTCGCTGGTTTGGGTTCCGACAGCATCGTTCAAGGACGGCCAAACAAGCCTTTCATCTTCTTAACGAGGAAGGGTGACCCCTCGTTTGTTGTGGAGAAATTTACCCAGGGGACGGAGGATATTCATATGGATACTGTGATTTTTGGTTCTCAATTGGTTGGATATGAAACTACTCCGTTAATCGGACCCGTGAGCGATTGGCAGTCCCTCTTTTGGAAACGGGATCCTTTAGAAGTTCTTCCGGGTGATTCGACCCGAATGCGCGTTCAAGTATATAATACCGTTGGCGCCTTAGATCACATCATTGATACCTTGATGACTCCCCACGATTCTATTATTAACCTCAATAATTTAATCAATGCAGCGCAGTTTCCTTATGCTCGGCTAAACGCTTTTTATGCGGATTCAAATTTTCAAACACCAGCACAATTAGATTTTTGGCATGTGGTATTTGCGCCGCTTCCGGAAGCGGCGATTGATCCATCCACTGCGATGTTTTGGTCTGCACAAAACGATTCAATACAAGAAGGACAACCCTTAAATTTTGCGGTGGATATTCGAAACATCAGCGAATATTCAATGGATTCCTTGTTAGTTAGTTATTCCGTAATTGATGAAAATCAACTCGTTCATCCGATAGCATATCCTCGACAAGCGCCGCTTTTAGCCAATGGGCATCTATATGATACCATCACCATTCCAACCTTGAATTTAACCGGTAATAATTGGTTGCGTGTGGAAGTTAATCCCTACACGGATCAAAGTTTTACGCAAACGGATCAGCCCGAATTGACCCATATTAACAATGTTCTTCAAATGGCCTTTACGGTTGGTGGAGAAAATGTAAACCCAATTTTGGATGTAACCTTTGATGGGCAACATATTCTTAATAATGACATCATTGCTCCGCAAAGTGAAATTCTTATCACCTTGAAGGATGATAATCCGTATCTCATTATGGATAGTGATGCCGACACCTCGCTGTTTGCGATTTACCTAACTGACCCGGATGGTGAAATGCGAAAAATACCATTTGTAGATGCGCAAGGCACGGTTGTTATGGAATGGGTTCCGGCCAATGCGACGAATAAAAAGTTTAAGATTTTATATCCGGCACTTTTCACCAAAGACGGTACTTACACCCTCCTCGTCCAAGGGCAAGACCGATCAGGGAATCTATCTGGTGACTATGAGTATAAAATATGTTTTAAAGTGATTCATGAATCTTCGATTACTGAAGTAATGAACTACCCGAACCCGTTTAGTACAAGTACTCGATTTGTTTTCACGCTAACAGGTTCCGTGTTGCCGGATGAAATGCTCATTCAAATCATGAACATTAGTGGAAGAGTCGTTCGAGAAATTACTGCGGATGAACTTGGTCAACTACGAATTGGGCGTAACATCACCGATTTTGCATGGGATGGCAAGGATAATTACGGAGATTTATTGGCGAACGGAGTGTATTTATATCGCGTTGTTGCGCGAAGTGGAGGTCAAGAAATAAAGCACTTGGAATCGGGAGCAGACCCATATTTCCATAAAGGACTCGGTAAACTATATATTTTACGTTAAAAGAATTTACAGCTTAATATTGCGGTGTCGTCGCCGTACGGTAATTCACCTTTCCATTCATCCAATTTTGAAAATAAGATGTTGTTCATGTCTTCCATCTTGAGGGATGAAAAGGCTTGCACATTTTTTATCATCCGTTCTATTCCAAACTGTTCTCCCTCGTCATTTTCTAATTCAACTACACCGTCTGTATACAGTACCAAGGTGCTTTTAGGTGGAATTACAATTTTACCAACTTGTAGATTTGGTAGTTCATCTAACATCCCAAGTCCAATGCATCCATCGTGAAGGAGTTGATATTTTCTACCCATAAAAAGTACAGGCTGATTATGGCCGGCATTGATGTATTTTAATTTACGTGTGTATGCGTTGTAGTGGGCAATAAAGAAGGTGATGAATTTTTCTCCCTTTGCAGCGCCCATCACTTTTTTATTTAATTCTTCAATCAGGAATGAAAGATCGAACCGCTGGTACCTAAACAGGGTGCGTAAGGTTGCTTGGAAATTCGCCATGAGCAAAGCGGCCGAGATTCCTTTTCCGGAAACATCTGCGATACAAATGATATATTCTTCATCTCCTAAGGGAATGAAATCATAATAATCTCCCCCAATTACGTGCCTGGAAATATACTTAGCCGAGATATCCATTTTTCGGTTGGAAGGTAAGTCTGAAGGGAAGAGTAGTTTTTGTAATTCAGAGGCTGTTTCTAAGTCACGGTTGATCATGTCCTTAGAAATCAATCGGTTCGTTAATCGCTGATTTTCAATAGCAACGGCGATCACATTGGTTAAGGTCTGTGCAAATTCCAGATGTTGTTCTTTTTCGGTATTAGCTACAGCGTTTTCAGATAGCAGTAAGTAGGCCAAGGGATTTCCTTTATGAAATACCGGAATAATGATATTGAATTCACTAAGTAGGCTGGAGTTAGATTCCGCTACGATGGTTAATTCTTTAATGCGTTGCAGTTGATCAAGATGTGAAGTCAGGTCAATTTTCCCTTTCATTCCAGATTTATGGAGGATTTTCCATCCATTAGAATTGGTGATCAACACGAATTTTCTGATACTCAGTTGCTCCTTAAGAATAAAGGAATAAATACTGAGTAAATCGTCTACAGAAGATTGGGTATTAATTGCTGAGGTAATCGACAGCAATGAATTGAGTTTCAATTCATGTAATGCGAGTTGACGTTCAAGGGAATTAATTACACGTTCGCTCATTGATGTTTTCTGAGAAAATCAGGAAGTTGTTTTAATGCGGCCATTTCTTTGAATTTTTCTCTCACTTCACTGCATGGACTTCCAAAGTAGGTGGCATTTCCTGCAAGGCTTTTTGAAATTCCACTTTGGGCTAAGATGACTGCATCATCACCAATATGAATCCCGCTTGCGCAGCCGACTTGTCCCCACATGGTTACTCGGTCGCCAATATCAACGCAACCGGCAATCCCTACATGGGAGGCAAATAAACAGTTGGTCCCGATTCTGGTATCATGTCCAATCTGAACTAAATTGTCGATTTTAGTACCCTTTCCAATGTAGGTGACATCCGTCACGCCGCGATCTATGGTACAATTTGCTCCAATTTCGACATGGTCAGCAATTTCTACATTCCCACAACTAAACATTGCCGTGTATTGCTGGTTCGACTTTTTAAAGTAAAATGCAGTGTGTCCGATTACCGTATTTGGACCAATTACTACATGATCGCCAATGATGGTGTCATCCATGATGCAAACCCCTGGAGCAAGTTGGACATTAGATCCAATTGTTACATTCTTTCCTATAAAAACTCCGGGATATTCCGCCGAACGGTTAAACGGGGCACGTTGTTTTTGTGAATATCCGAACCGTGTGATTTGGTTGAAAATATCAAAGGGTTTTTCGGTAATCAACAGACCTTTTCCTTCAGGACATTCAACTTGCTTATCTATAATGATTACTGTAGCATTCGATTGCAGGGCTTTGTCATAGTATTTCGGGTGATCCACAAATACGATATCTCCCGGTACCACGCGGTGTATTTCATTAATTCCAGTGATTATTAATTCAGGGGAACCAACGGAGGTGCATCCGAACTGCTTTGAGATCGCGTCTAAGGTGTATGGAATATCAAACTTCATGTGTATCTTGAAGGTATAAAAATAAGGACATCCGTTGCGTGAAAATTGCAAGGAATAAATAGTTATGAGTCGTTTTCTGTTAGTTTATTTGAAAATTACTTAAATAGGGTTTGTTTAATTCAATTGATTTACTACCTTTGCACTCCTATTTTGTATCATGAAAAAAGAAATACATCCAGACGATTACCGATTAGTAGTGTTTAAAGACATGTCTAACGATTATGCATTTATTTGTCCATCTTGCGCTCCTGCAAAAGAAACCATTCAATGGGAAGATGGAAATGAGTATCCGTTAGTTAAATTGGATATCTCTCACAAGTCTCACCCATTCTTCACTGGAATAGCTCAGTTTGTGGATACCGCCGGACGTATTGACAAGTTCAAAACACGTTTTGGTCGTACGATGAAGTAAGTACCACTGGTTTTACCATATTTAAAAACCATTCCGTTTCGGGATGGTTTTTTTTTGCACGATTGTTTAATTGAATTTTGCCGTAGCGCGTTGAAGTCTATCTAGAATGGTTAACCCAAGGCCTTCGTCCAACGGCTTTTCAATATAGATTGCATTGAAACCACAGCCATCCATGGTAATTAAGGTATGGTACAAATTCCGAGCTACTTCTTTTAAATCACCGGTGGAACTTAATGTCATACAAGGGGAAGAAGGAAAACCCTGAGGGATACTCTGTATGAAAATATAGCCTGTATTTTCTTTGAATTTAAGATCCTTCCTTAAGTAGTGCAGCGGGGTTTTTGTTGCATAGTGGTATTTCACCATGCCCGGTGCTAGGGGTGATTGTTCCGCTTGATTTTTTATTTCTGGAATATATCCTAGGGTTGCGGAAAGTTCATCTAAATCAATACTTCCTAAGCGATAAACAATAACCCGATCTCCATCCATACCAACAATGGTAGATTCCAAGCCATAATGACAGGTCCCACCATCTAGAATTAAAGGAATTTCTCCATTTAATTGAGCTAACACTTCTTCAGCCCGTGTTGGACTAACCGACCCATATTTATTTGCACTTGGTGCAGCAACGGGGAAATCAATAAGATTCAACAAGGCCAAAAATTGGGGATGTGATGGGAAGCGCACTGCCACAAGCGATGAACCGCTCGTAATTTCGTTAGGGACTGAGGCTGTTTTTGGTACGAGGAAGGTAATTGGTCCTGGACTAAAATGATCGTATAAAACCTTCAATTCACCATGAAATTCCTTAATATAGGATTCCGCTTGCTCTAAATTCGCAAAGTGTAAGATCAAGGGATTGCTCGTTGGTCTTTGTTTTACGCTAAATATAGTTGAAACTGCTTCTGGACTTAGCGCATTTGAGGCTAATCCATACACAGTTTCGGTTGGTATTCCAATGACTTGATTCGCCCGAAGTGCATCAGCAGCTTGCTTAATATCCGTGGTTATTTGTGTAATCACGAAACAAAGATAACCGATATTTTTTGGGCGCTAATCGTGCTGTGAATCTCTTGTTAAAAAAAAAACTTTGGACCCTTGAAGGATAGGCCAACAAGGTGTATCTTTGTCTTGTTTAAAACCATTCTAAATAAGTGAAGTTAATTTTAGCAGATAGCAATCAATTGATTCGGGTCGGTTTAAAGGCAACCCTTTCAGGGATGTCTGAGATAAATTCGATTACGGAGCTAAATAACGGAAAGCAGTTAATTGATTTCGCTCAGCAAGGAGGAATGGCGGTAGTGTTAATTGACTATACGGCAGAAGGATTTGATATTGATCATGTTACAGCTGCACTTCGTTTAAATCCTGAGTTGAAATTTATTGGTTTAACTTACCTCCAATCTGCACAAACTTTAGTGGATGCCTTGCGGGGTGGTGTGATGAGTTACATAAAAAAAGATTGCGATCTTCAAGAGATTTATGATGCTGTACTTGAAACAGCTAAAGGAAATAAGTTTTTTTGTGGTAAGATCCTTGAAACCATAAATAAATCAAATTTGGATGTGGATGATATTGATCAAGGCAGTTTAACCTGTGATCCAGTCATGATGTCTGAGCGAGAAAATGAGATTATTGTCCTTATTGCTGAAGGCTACACCAATGATCAGATTGCGGAGATGCTATTCTTGAGTAAACATACCGTGAATACGCATCGCAAGAACATCCTCTTTAAACTGGGTGTGAAAAATACGGCCGGAATTGTTATGTATGCTGTAAAAACGCAATTAGTTTCGCCGAATAAATTTCTTTTTGCGGCTAATTAAAGCGACAAATAAACTTTAAATTCACCCTACGTTGGGTTAGGTAATTTGGAATGCTATAGTACTTTCCTTCCACATCTTGAATCCATTGTTTTGACAGTACATTATTTACCCCGAGTAAATTGAAAATTTCCAAAGACACCATGGATTCCGGTACATGTTTGTGCCACCACCCTTGTTTTTTACTTACCAAGTTATAAGATAAGCCCAGGTCAACACGGAAATAGGCCTTCATTCTAAGGGTATCTTTGTAACGATCTCCTCCTGGAGGACCATAAGGTAAAGGTGCGCCGTATTGTAATCCCATTTGTACGGTAAAGTTTTCAAATCCCGGCATTTGATCTTGAACTAAGGCACCAACAGTTAAGAACTGATCGGTTGGACGTGGAATGAACCCCGGGAAGAACGTAGCACTATCCACCACTAATTGATCTTCACTGTATCCGAAAATTATTTTCTCTCCAGCTGCATTGTAATATTCTTGGTACGAATCATATTTCAAGTTTTCGCGCGTTTGCATGATGCCAAGTTTGAAAAAGGATTCAATCCCGGGAACAAATTCTCCATGCACGTTGAAGTCAATTCCAGTGGCATAAGCTACAGCATCGTTGTTCGCATAATACCGTGTTCGCACATTTTCTATTTCATATGGATTTACGTCCCACAAATACTTGTAAAATATTTCCCCAGAAAATTTAAATGGCCGTTCTCGTTGCCACATGTTAAAGAATACATCCGCACCTAACACGGCATGAACAGATTTTTGAGATTGTACCTTGGTATTTAAGTTCCCATCCAGCGTTCGAAATTCACGATAGAATGGCGGTTGGTAATAAGTTCCTGTAGCAAAGCGATAACTCAGATTTCTTCGAACGACTTTGTTGTTTCGCACCATGTATGCGCGGGGAAAATAGGTGGCTGAAAATCGTGGAGTGAGATAACATTCGTTATTAACGGACGTGTATCCAGCCCGTCCACCCAAAGAAAATGCAAATTTTGACGCACTTTCGGCAAGGGTTTCGGTGAACGTTTTGATGATTTTTTTACCGTCGATTTTTTGTTTTTGTTGCACAGTTACGCGTTCTTGAAAGCGGGTGTGTGATTTACTATAGTTCCATTGAAGATAGCCGGTAGCCTTATGGTTTACAAGGTTTAAATTACTCTTGATGGTTTCAAATAACTCCACTTCATTTGAGTTTCCTTGTGGAACGCTGTACCCTGCGGAGTCAATCATTTTCCACTCGCTCAATACATCCCCGAAACGATCTAATTCATACCCAGCGCCCCACAAAAGCTCAGAACTAACAAATCGCGTCCTGTACATATCGATGTAGTCCTTTTTAAATACATACGAACCTTCATGATATGCATTAAATATTTGTGCATTCAAGCGATTTCGTGCATGGTTTAAGAAGGTTCCAATTCCTAATACGGCAATAGAATCTCCATACTCTTCTTTGGACGGATCGGTTTCAAGTTCGTTGATGTAGTATTGACCTTGAATATCAAAATATTCACGTTCATCCGATTGAAAACCTGTTAGGAAAAACCCAAGTTTGGTTTTTGTATTTGGGGTATAGTTGAGTGAGGTTCCAACCATTCCTGTTTGAAATCGTGTACTTTCTTTACCATCGAAGTAAATCCGAAAGGAATAGGCTTCATTAGCCGTTCCGAAATCAGTATTCGATGTTTGTGGTGCAAAGCGGTAGTTATTGGAGGAATAGTGAGCTAATACCGACCACGTAAGTTTTGGATTAAGCTGGTACTCTCCAAGAAATTGTCCATCTGCAAATACCGGGTTATAGGCTCCTTTGGTAGGAAGCGAATTAAGAAAATACCCATTTGATCGATAGCGTGCTCCCGCGACATAAGTGAATTTTTTTCCCAATGTACCTTCCACATGCGCTTCTTCACTGAGCAGGGAAAGGGCCAATGAGCTTCTAAAAGCAGTTGGTTTTTTGTAGGTGATGTCGAGCACAGAACTCAAGCGATCGCCATATTGTGCGTCAAAGCCGCCTGCTGAAAATTTTACTTTTTCTACTAAGGCGGAATGAATAAAACTCATGCCTTCTTGTTGTCCGGATCGTGTTAGAAATGGGCGATAAACGAGGAATCCATTTACATACACTAAATTCTCATCATAATTACCGCCACGTACATTATAGTTGGATGTAAGTTCGTTGTTTGAAGTAGCTGGTTTTGTCAGTGTGAGGTATTTCTCAACCGAAATCATTTGCTGTAAGTCAATGGTTGGTAATTCAATTAAATCAAAGGGGTCCTCTTTAATGCGTTGAACTACCACCGTTTCACTCACTTGGATTTGAAACAAGACGGTTGGGATATAAGTCACTGGACTTTTATTTACAACGATTTGACGTTTTTCTTGGTATGCTTGATAGCTAAACAACAACGAAAGCGTATCGCCGAGCACTGCTTCAAAAGCGAATTTACCCTTGGCGTCTGTAGTTGAAAGCATCGTTGCATGTTTCAGATCAGTGATGGTAACCTCTGAAATTGGCTTCCCTTTTTTGTCGATACAAATTCCCTCAACAGTTACCACTTGCCCGAAGGATTGGATAACAATTAAAACAAAAAAGAGGGTATTGAAAAGCTTCACAAGACAAAAGTAAACGAAAATAGGCGTGGAATTATTTTTCGTTGGGAATAATAAGTAATATCCTGAGTGCTTACTTGCAAATTACGGAAGAAAAGTTTTATATTTGTGCCCCTGAAATGGAGGTTGTAGCTCAGCTGGTTAGAGCGTCGGATTGTGGTTCCGAAGGCCGCGGGTTCGAACCCCGTCTTCCTCCCAAGGTTCTTTAATGAACAGGAACTTATCCCGATTCGCAGCAGTGGTCGGGATTTTTTTTTACCTTTATTTGAGATCGTTGCATATGAAAAAATTAGTTTTTGTTTTTTGCTTCTTGCTGCTCTATGCCTGTCAAGCTCCAGAGAAAAAGGATGATTTCGGATCTAGTATTGTTGCAGACTCTGAAAATGAACAAGCCCTTGACGCTACCTTGGAAGAGGCAAAAAAGGAAGAAGCTGAACGTAAAAAAACGCTCAGTTCGGTTGGTTTTGACCGCATGCTTCATGACTTTGGAAGTATCGTGGCTGATGTCGACTATACCACCACATTTACAATTAAAAATACGGGTAAGAAGCCTTTATTAATCTACGAAGTAAAAGCTTCTTGTGGGTGTACCGTACCAACCTGGAATAAGAAGCCAATTGAACCGGGTACTAGCGATCAAATAGATGTTACCTTTCATCCGGGAAAGTCACAACTTGGTGAACAAGACAAAACTATTTCTGTGATAACAAATACTTCACCGGGTGTTGCTGTATTGCAATTGAAAGCCTTTGTGAATCCTAAAAAATAAGTCATGAAAATCCATGTAATTGAAACCGGTCTCTTTAAACTTGATGGGGGAGCTATGTTTGGGGTGGTACCCAAAACACTTTGGCAAAAAACCAATCCATCCGATGAGAATAACATGTGTACTTGGGCCTTGCGATGCTTACTGATCGAGGACGGTAAACGCTTAATGTTGATCGATACGGGCATTGGAGATAAACAATCAGAAAAGTTCTTTTCCCATTACCATTTGCAAGGAAATGATACCTTAATTGGTTCCATTCGGAAAGCAGGATTTCATGAGGATGACATTACAGATGTAATTCTCACTCACCTACACTTTGATCATTGTGGGGGGGCGATTGCTTGGAATACGCAAAAAGACGGCTATCGTCCGGTGTTTAAACATGCGATTTATTGGAGTAATGCATCACATTGGCAATGGGCAACCATTCCAAATGCCCGTGAAAAAGCCTCTTTTTTAGCAGAAAATATTCTCCCGATTCAAGAAAGTGGGCAATTAAAGTTTGTCGAACGAACCGGCTCATTTAGTAGAGAGGTATTTCCAAACATTGACCTTTTATTCGTGGATGGACACACGGACAGCATGATGATCCCTCACATTAAATACAAAGGGAAAACCATTGTCTTTATGGCGGATTTATTGCCGAGTGTTGGGCATATTCCCTTACCCTATGTGATGGGATATGATACCAGACCCTTGATTACCCTGGAAGAAAAAGGAAGTTTTTTAGATACTGCCGCCACAGAGAATTATGTGTTGTTTTTAGAGCACGATAGCGTCAATGAATGTTGCACCCTTCAGCACACGGAGAAAGGGGTGAGATTGGCCGAAACCTTTGCTTTTTCGTCACTTTAATGAAGTCACCTGCCGAGATAATTGAGCTAATGTTGGCTGGAGATGCCTTCAGTAATGGATTAGGTATGGAAGTATTGCACATTGAGCCTGGTAAATGTAAAATTAGAATGCAAGTGAATGAAGGAATGGTGAACGGTTTCAATATTGCGCACGGAGGAATTACCTACGCACTTGCGGATTCAGCAATGGCCTTTGCTTCGAATGCACATGGATTTCAATGCGTGAGTATAGAAACGGCGATTTCACACATTAAAAAAGTTCACATAAACGATGTATTGACCGCCTCTTGTACTACGCTTTCACGAAATCGAAAAGTGGGGATTTATGAGGTTAAAGTAACGAATCAATCCGATGAATTTGTTGCTCATTTCAAAGGAACGGTTTTAATCTCGGATCGGGAATGGTAATTTTTTTGTCGCAATCTTCGATATGTCCTTTAGACTTCTCAGGGTGCTGGTAGGAAAACAACTTTGGCACTTTGGTATTTCGGCTTCCAAGCCGAAGTTAATGTCATTGTTTTATCCCGTAACTTTAACTTTTTAATTCGTTACCATACGCCCTCATGAATCAACAATTATTTCCAAACGAAACCATTTATTGCGCAAAAGAATACACCACTCAATATGCTACTTATTTAAAGACTTTAAGCGATCAGGAATTGGCCTCGGCATTCAATCAAAAAGTTGGAATTCGCTATTTTAACTTCGCAATACAAGGATTTATGAAGGCGCTAATTCATGAAATGCAAATGCGTGATATTGATTTTTCGGCAATCAAAACGTCAAATGGCATTAGCTGGGCAAATAATATTCGCATTGAGGATCAGGTGGTAAAGATCCAACACGCTGCTTAAATCAACAACTAAGAACTAAGTATCCTTAACAAAAATAGCTACATATTTCGGCGATACTGCCCTCCAACCTCAAACAATGCCTCGGTAATCTGCCCCAGCGAAGCGCATTTGCAAGCTTCCATCAATTGTTCAAACATGTTGCGGTTGTTGATTGCTGCTTCTTGTACCTTTTTAATGTGTTCCTGTGCGGTTTCACCATAGGTTTGATGCAATTCATTCAACATGTGGATTTGATATTGTTTTTCTTCCTCTGTCGCTCGAATCACTTCTTTAGGCAATACCGTAGGAGAACCTTTGGAACTTAAAAAGGTATTTACACCAATTATTGGAAATTCCCCCGTATGTTTCAAGGTTTCATAATAAAGAGATTCTTCTTGAATCTTCGAGCGCTGATACATGGTTTCCATGGCACCCAAAACTCCGCCACGTTCCGTTATGCGGTCGAATTCCGTGAGTACAGCTTCCTCTACTAAATCCGTTAATTCGTCAATAATAAATGATCCTTGAAGTGGATTTTCGTTTTTCGCTAGGCCTAATTCACGGTTTATAATAAGCTGTATTGCCATTGCCCTGCGCACGGATTCTTCCGTTGGAGTGGTAATCGCCTCATCATATGCATTGGTATGCAGGGAATTACAATTATCGTAAATGGCGTACAATGCTTGCAAGGTCGTACGAATATCATTGAAATCAATTTCCTGTGCGTGCAATGAGCGACCTGATGTTTGAATGTGGTATTTCAACATTTGCGCTCTGGCATTAGCACCATATTTTTTCGCCAGGGCTTTTGCCCAAATTCGACGCGCTACTCTTCCAATCACCGCATATTCAGGATCGATTCCATTTGAGAAGAAAAACGATAGGTTAGGTCCAAAATCGTTGATGTCCATTCCTCGGCTTAAATAGTACTCTACATAAGTAAAGCCATTAGCCAGAGTAAATGCTAACTGAGTAATCGGATTCGCTCCTGCTTCTGCAATGTGATAACCAGAGATCGAAACGGAATAAAAGTTCCGCACTGCATGATCAATGAAATACGATTGGACATCACCCATCAAACGAAGCGCGAATTCAGTGGAGAAAATACAAGTATTTTGTGCTTGATCTTCTTTTAAGATATCGGCTTGTACCGTACCTCGAACTTGCTTTAAGGTGTCTGCTTTAATTTGGGCATAAACGTCAGCCGGTAAGACTTGGTCTCCAGTAACTCCGAGAAGCATCAAGCCTAATCCGTCATTTCCTTCTGGGAGTTCGCCTTGATATCGTGGTCGTTCGGTCCCTTTGGCTTGGTAAATAGCTGCAATCTTAGCTTCTATATCCGATGCTAACCCATGTGTTTTAATGTACTTTTCGCAGTTCTGATCGATTGCAGCATTCATGAAAAATCCGAGAAGCATCGGTGCGGGACCATTAATGGTCATTGACACTGAGGTCGCTGGATGACTTAGGTCAAACCCCGAATACAGTTTTTTTGCATCGTCTAAACAGCAGATGGAAACCCCTGAATTTCCAATTTTTCCATAAATATCAGGACGAACTGCGGGGTCGTTTCCGTAAAGTGTCACAGAGTCAAAGGCTGTAGAGAGCCGTTTTGCAGGCATGCCTAAGCTAACATAATGGAATCGTTTGTTGGTGCGTTCTGGTCCGCCTTCCCCAGCGAACATACGCGTTGGGTCTTCTCCTTCTCGCTTAAAAGGAAATAAGCCGGATGTATACGGGAATTCTCCTGGGAAATTTTCTTGGAGAACCCAACGTAAGATATCGCCCCAGCTGGAATAGCGCGGTGATGCAACTTTTGGGATTTGAGAATGAGACAAAGACTCCGTGTGCGTTTTGATGCTTAATACCTTGTCGCGAACTTTGAACTCATATTCAGCATTCTTGAAGGCTTGCTTCTTGCTTTTCCAATGCTGTATAATTTCCCAGTTTTTCGGGTCAAAATTTAGCTTCTCTTGTTCGAAGGCCTCATGCAATCCTTTAATTAATCGGTCTTTGTCTTCAAGGGATGATTTCGAAAGGGTTTCAATGGAACTCTGAAGCCCCTGTAATTTATCAGCAACCACTACTTGTTTATTAACCCAGTGGTCGTAGGCGCGATTGTTTTCTGAAATTTCCGAAAGGTATCGCGTTCGATCGGGTGGAATCACAAAGATTTTCTCCGACATTTCATTGGTGATTTCAAAGGTTGAATGCAAGTCTGCACCTGATTTTTCAACGACTTTGTCCATGATTACCTTGTACAAGGTGTTCATGCCGGGGTCATTAAATTGCGAGGCTATTGTACCATATACCGGCATATCATCTACCTTTTCATCCCAAAGGTTGTGGTTGCGTTGATATTGTTTTCGCACATCACGAAGCGCATCCAAGGCACCCCGTTTGTCGAATTTATTTAGTGCAATAACATCGGCAAAATCTAACATGTCTATTTTCTCAAGTTGAGTTGCTGCACCATATTCAGGCGTCATAACATAGAGAGAAAGGTCGCTGTGGTCAAGTATTTCAGTATCGGATTGACCAATACCCGAAGTTTCAAGAATAATTAAATCATATCCAGCTACTTTCAGTATGGAAATGGCTTCTGCTACATGTTTTGAAAGTGCAAGGTTAGATTGTCGGGTAGCTAAAGAGCGCATATAAACCCGTTCATTTTTTATCGAATTCATTCGAATTCTATCTCCAAGTAAGGCTCCTCCTGTTTTTCTTTTCGAGGGGTCTACGGAAACAACAGCAATGTGTTTATCTTGAAAATCGATTAAAAACCTGCGAACTAATTCATCCACAAGTGAGGATTTTCCCGCCCCACCTGTACCAGTAATTCCGAGTACCGGTGTTTTTATTGTTTTTGCCTTGTCGCGAATTTCAGACAAGGTTTTTTCATGTTCATCAGCATAATTTTCAGCACCAGAAATAACACGAGCAATTGCAGGGACATCCTTAATGGTTAGCATGCTTGCATTTGAAGGTAGCTTCTCGCCAACAGCAAAATCACATTGTTTAATCAGGTCATTAATCATTCCCTGTAATCCCATGGAACGACCATCGTCTGGATGATAGATTCGAGCAATACCATACCCATGAAGCTCTTCTATTTCTGCGGGTAAAATGGTTCCGCCCCCTCCACCGAAAATTTTTATGTGTGGCGCACCTTTTTCCTTTAGCAAGTCGTACATGTACTTAAAGTATTCCATGTGTCCTCCTTGATATGAGGTCATGGCAATCGCTTGTGCGTCTTCTTGAATTGCACAATTCACTACTTCTTCCACGGAACGGTCATGACCTAAATGAATTACTTCACATCCAGTAGCCTGAATGATTCGGCGCATAATGTTAATCGCTGCATCGTGTCCATCAAATAAGGACGCGGCAGTAACAATTCGGATTTTATGTTTTGGGATATACGGGCTAACAGGTTCCATGTAAATAATTGTGCCGTAAAAATAAGGAAATTTAGCCGTTTATAAGTGCTTCTATTTCCTTTTCATCCGCGAGTAAATAACAATCTGATTCGCTTAACATCTCTTGAATTCGAAGTGTTTCAAAATAGGTGTTGGCCTTAATTTTAAGCATTATTTTCTTGCTACCAATAAGCTGAATTTCGGTAAAGTTGGACGGGTCGGTGATTATGTAAAAATTCTTAACCGACAGGTGTTTTCGATATGGCGGAAAGCTCATTATCCTTGTTTGCGAATAAATTCAATGGCCAACTTATTGAACGCTTCCGGTTGTTCCACATTCACTACATGTCCGCATTGATCAACTATTTCAAGGGTTAAGTTTGGATTGTCTTTAAC
>JACCDH011243635.1_pt1 | contig 17780 bp, 17 predicted proteins | sample 7442481 | NCBI WGS metagenome assembly JACCDH01 (sample SAMN15323433, study PRJNA562643) | freshwater metagenome | isolation source: river surface water | place: USA:Blue River Watershed | collected 2017-08-15
GAAACAATCGTATTTTTTGCGAGATTCGATTGCTTAACTATCCCAATTGCATTAACTATAACTTCAGGACGAATTTTATTTACAATTTCATTAAGTCCTGAAAAATTTTGAATATCATCTAATTCATAAATGTTGTTTGGGTTTATGAATTCTAATTTGTTTACTAAGGAAGCCTTATTTCTAACTACACCAAAAACAGATATATGGCTCATTTTACTTCCAAATTTTAATAATTGGAATCCAAGCATACCACTAGCCCCCAAAATTAGAACGCGCATATCAGTATAAATTTTGCTTTATAAAATCTAGCCCTAGTAACAAATCCTTTAACTGAGATTTATTCAACCTTACTGTATTATGTGAATTATATTCATCTGAATTTGAAATTTTAGCATTCCCTTCTTCAAAATACTTTGAATAATTTAAATCCCTGGTATCCGCAGGAATTCGATAATATGCTCCTAAATCAATTGCTTTTGCATTTTCTTCTCGAGTAAGAAGAGATTCGTACAATTTTTCGCCATGCCTAGTACCTATAATCTTAATTTGATTGTTTGCATTGAAAATATCCTTTATGACTTCGGCTAAATCTCCAATCGTAGCAGCGGGAGCCTTTTGAACAAAAATATCACCTTGTTCACTATTTTTAAATGCAAATAAGACCAAATCAACTGCCTCGTCCAAGGACATCATAAATCTTGTCATTTCAGGATCTGTAACCGTTATGGGTAATCCTTTCTTGATTAAATCAACAAAAAGTGGAATCACAGAGCCTCTTGATGCCATCACATTTCCATATCTAGTCCCAGATAAATTAGTAAAATCAATGGATAGATTCCTAGATTTGGCAACCATGACTTTCTCCATCATGGCTTTAGACATCCCCATGGCATTAATAGGGTAAACTGCTTTGTCTGTACTCAAAACGATTAATCTTTTTACCCCATTTTGTATAGCAGCATCAATGGTATTCCCCGTACCAATAACGTTAGTTTGCACAGCCTCCAGAGGATAAAATTCACAAGATGGGACTTGCTTCAAAGCAGCTGCTGAAAATACATAATCAACTCCCCGCATGGCTGAATTCAGAGATGACTGGTCTCTAACATCTCCTATGTAAAACTTAATCTTGTCATTCGAATAATAATGCCGCATTTCATCTTGTTTCTTTTCATCGCGACTGAATATTCGCACTTCACCAATATCCGTTCCTAAAAACCGATTTAATACTGCATTCCCGAAAGAACCAGTTCCGCCCGTTATTAATAAGGTTTTATTTTTAAACATATTTTATAAAATTAAAATGTTCAAAATTTGAACTATTTAAATCAATGAAAATTCATTTTACTTGAACTTTTTTAAAAACTCATTTATATATAAAAAAATTAGTTTCTTGTATAAATTCAATACTGTTTTAAAATATCCACTTTTAATACTAAGATTAGAATTTACAAATTTGATTACATTCAGAATCCCAATTACTTGTTTGCCTAAGTTTTTAGAAGTTGTACTTTGGTAAACATAAACATTTGTTAAAGGTTCTTCAATAGATAAAATTTTGGCAGTCTCCGAAAGCTTTAGCCATGCACATATATCCTCGGCTACACTGAAATCCATTGGGAACAAATAGCCATCTACACAAAGCGATTTATGTATCATAACTGTAGGTGTGGCTATGGGGCAATTGTAAGCTATTTCTGGAAATTTATGGCCATTGCAATCTTGAGTATTTATAATTCTTTTATTATTTTCTTCTGAGATTTCAACATAGGAAGTATGAGAAAATAAGGACTTTTCCTTAATCATCGAATTGATTTGGATTGAAAGCTTATTATATAAAAACTCATCATCAGAATCTAAAAAAGCAATATAATCTCCTTTTGATGCACTAATTCCTACATTTCTAGCTTTAGAGGCCCCTAGATTATCATGTAAATTTATCAGACTAATTCTTTCATTTTTCTCTAAAATGGAATCTAAATTTACATTACGAGTTCCATCATTAACTAAAATTAACTCCCAATTATTATAATCTTGTTTAATAACAGAATCTACTGCTCTATATAACAATTCAATTCTTGAATAAAATGGAATAATAATAGAGATTAAGGGAAACATATCAGTGCTCATTCAATTTTTTATATAAAAATCTTATCAATTTATTTATAGCGGGAAAAAAGAACTTGGTCTTTTCAAAATTATAAGAATAAAAATCACCAATAAAACGACCAAAATGTTGTGATAACGCCAATTCCCTTTCTTGAAAATTAATATTTCTGAATGACACATTAGAGCTTATTCCATTTGTATCAAAATTTGAAATTAAACAATCGATTTTTTTATACGTTGAATTTTCTTTGCAAGTAACCACCAAAAAAAATAACCAATCAGATACAATCCTATATCTTTCTTCATAACCACCATATTTATCAAAAAGAATCTTTTTAATAAATGTGGACGGGTGTGGCAAACTATCGTTTAAAAAAAATTTAAAATTTATAAATGAAGGCGCTTTGTGAATTCTTAATTCTCCATTCTCGAACATCTGTATATCTCCACTAATAATATCAGTCCCATCTAAAAATTTAAGCGATTTATCAATACAATAATTATCAACTAAAGTATCTCCACTATTTAGGAAGAGTAAGTAGGTTCCCTCAGAAAGTCCAATTCCTTTATTCATAGCATTATAAATGCCACTATCACTTTCGATTATAATTTTATCTATGAATTTTTTATTTAAATTAATAATATCAATGCTGCCATCATCAGACATTCCATCTATAACAATAAATTCGAAGTCTTTGCATTTTTGACCTATTACACTATTAATTGTTGAAATTAAGCCCTCCTTATTGTTTAAATTAATAGTTATAATTGAAAGTCTTTTCATAAATCCATTATCGTTGTAAAGCAACTATCTCCTCTTCAATTATTTTATCTAAAACCTCAAGAAAATCTAAATTGTACTCCCAACCTAATAAACTCTTCGCTTTATGTGGGTCTCCAAAATTGTCTAATATTTCGGCAGGCCTAAATAAATCTTCTGAAATTTCAATATGAGTCAATGGTAAATTAAGTTTCAAAAATATATGTTCAACAATTGACCTCAATGATATGGATTTACCTGAGCAAATTATAAAGTCCTCTGGTAAGTTATATTGCATCATTAAATACATGGCCTCAACATATTTAGGCGCAAAACCAAAATCTCTTTTAACATCAAGGTTACCTAAAACTAACTTACTCAATTGTCCACTTTTCAACATCAAAGCTTGCGAAATGACTTTTTTTACGAAAAAATTATCTGATCTCAAATATGACTCATGGTTAAACAAAACACCACAACAAACAAACATATTATAACTTTCACGATAATTAACACAAGCCCAATGTGCTGCGGCCTTAGAAATAGCATAAGGACTCATAGGGTAAAATGCCGCATCTAGTTTAATTGGCAATTGTTCGACACGGCCGTACATTTCAGATGTACTAGCTTGATAAAATTTAATTGATTTATCAACTAACAAAATCGCTTCAAGTATATTATAAACTGAAATTGTATTGAATTGAAATGTACCAAGTGGTTGTTTGAAAGATTGAGAAACAGAACTTTGCGCGGCTAGATTATAAAATTCAATCGGCTTATATTTCTTAAGGAGTTTAATAACTAAAGACATGTCTGTTAAGTCACATTCCTCAATTTTCACTTCATTAATAATTCCTAAATAGCCAAGTCCTGACAAGTTCGAATTAGTGCAACTTCTTACTAATCCAACAACAAAATAATTTTTAGATATTAATAATTTTGCTAGGTACGCTCCATCTTGGCCAGAAATGCCACTTACAATAGCAACTTTATTTTGCAATAGCATCATAGCAAACATCTATAAATTCATTAGTCATTTTATCCCAAGAGAATTTTTTCAACTGTGTTATCGACTTTTCAATTATTTCACACCTGAAGCTATTGTCGAGTAATAATTTATTTAGTTTTTCAAATAATGAATTAGGGTCATTTAAAGAAAAATATAACCCAGCATCGCCTGCAACTTCAGGGAATGAGCTAATTTCTGGAAGAAAAACTGGGCAATTACATGACATTGCTTCTAATATTGGTATACCAAAACCTTCATATAAAGAAGGGAAAATAAAAGCAAAAGCATTGGAATAATACGATTTAAGCTCAAAATCTTTAACATCGAATTGATTGATCATTAAATCTAAGTTAAATGATCTAATTAATACCTTTTCAGATTCATTAAACGCCCCTCCTCCTAAACAAACTAATTGAATTTTATTACTAATTAACCAATTGGATAAATTAACGATAACCCATTCAAAATTTTTATACCCATTTCGATTGCCAGTAAATAAGAGGTATTTACCAGGCTCGACTTTCGAACTAATTACCCCATTTACTTGATTATTTTGCGGAATAGAATGATTCAAATAGACTACAGCTATTTTATCGGGGTCTAAATTTGGATGAAATTTTAAAATATCCAATTTAGTATTGTGAGATATCGCAATTATCTTATCAGCTTTAAATAAAAGTTCCTTTTTATCCGATGCAGTAGTATCACTCAAATTGAAATTTTCTGGATATATCTCATGAATCATATCATATACCACAAGAACCAATTTTGTATCTCCTAAATAGGGCAAAAAATATTTATTGTAATAAGTAGGGATAAAGACTTGAAATCTTCCAAATCTTAATTTTAAACAAATTAAATACAAATTAAACTGATATACCCTTAATTTAATATATCTAAAAATAAAAGTATCCCATTTATAATATCTACCGAACCATTTATTCCCGTTTCCCAAATGAAGATTTTCAGAATATAGTAAAGGGAGAGAAACAGCTAATTCCTTATGTTGATTAGCTTTACGATAAAATTCATTAAATAATCTTGAAATTCCGCCAAATCTTTGAACATGAAATATATAAGGATCAAGTAATATTTTCATAACTACAATTTTGAATTTAGAGAATCAAAATCAGCTTCTAATAAACTAACCCGTTTCTTTGGATCAAAAATTGAATTAATTTTCCTAAATATTTTTTGAACTACGCTTTTTTCTAGAAACCCAAATGGATGAATTGCAAATTTTCTTTTTGTTAATAAATGGAGATTCTTGCCATTGGTATAATAATTAACATTTAAAATTTCTGAAATTTTATAAAATGATTTTATAGAAAACAATGATATATGCTGCCCTGTAGAGGGAATCAAATACCACCAATTTTTCAAATCATCATTAAAATCTGGGTGAATCTCAGTCGAAAAAAAAATAGAATCGGATAATTCAAACATTTCTTTGATCTGTTGAATAGGATTTTCTATATGTTCAAAAACCTCAAAAGCTGTCAACAATTGAAATCCCCTAGGTGTATTTAGATCATTTAAATCAAAATTTTTAGCAAATAAATTGTCACAGAAACGATCTTCTCTGTAAAAATTAAATCCCCTATCTCTCATCATTCTAACAAAAATCCCGTATCCCCCTCCGAAGTCTAAATAATTATCATGAGATTTAAACTTATTAAATTCAATAAAATCACATACTATTTGCGAAAATTGAAGATTCCTAGATATCAAACCAATATCCAGAGAAGTAATTACCTCTGAATAAGCTTCATCAAGCCAAAATGGTGCTTCTGTCGTTAAAAATTCACACTCTTCACACAGATAATATTTAACATCATATTTTTTCAACGTTAGAAGCGAGAAAATATATTTCTGGTTACCACTACAAATCTTACAATTCATTTATTTAAAAAATTAAAAATTAACTTTTTGATTAATTGCAATTTATTTCGTTTCCAAAAAGACAACTGTTTGTCCCTTCTTGCGTGAATAGGGAAAAACTTCAATAAATCCCAATCAGAATCATTCATACTATGATTGGGATACCAATATTCATAAGCAGATAATGTATTAATTCCGTTTAACTTACACAAAATTGAAAAAATAGATTGATCATGCCGATGCTCTATAAATCCGTCTAAATTCTGAAGTTTTGATGGAGAATCATCTAAAAGTGAAAAATCACTTGAAATAATATCAATCCACTTATTTATGATATCAATTGATTTTGAACATTTCTTAATTAGAATAATGCCTGCTCCAATTGTCGGAGAATTTAAATGAACACTATTCTCGTCCAAGCCAAAAAAATCAATTAAATCATATTTAACCCACTTGAATTCTCTTAAATCTAACATTTCTCTCCCATCATAAGTTAATGGGGGCTCCGGCAATTTAGCTTGAAATGCAATTATGCCATTTATGTCTGAATTAAGAATTTGAAAATATTCCAATAATCTAGATTTACCATATACATTTAAATGACAACCAGCATCTGTATAAAGTAATAAATCTCCCTCCTTGAGTTTTGATAGTGCTTGTAAAATTATTTGAGGTTTCCATACCCAGTATCCAAAACCCCTAGATCCTTTAACCAATACTTTTGAGTATTTTTGAGTAAATTCTTGATCTAAGTCCTTTTCAGAATAAATAAAAATTTCATCAAAGCAACCCATATTCCTAGCTTGCTGCCCAATTCTATTTAAACTTTTACGTAGGCTAGTATCAGCAAATGAAAGAAAATACTTTTTCATTTTTTCTTATTTTTTAGCCTAAAAATATATTTCTTAAAAATAGCCCACCAAGACGATTTTTTATATCTAGACCATGCCAAATTATCATATGTCATTTCTGGAATAATTAAACTGGGAAAATTAAATCCTTTACTTGTTTCAGTTGTCCCATATGGTACATAGTGATTTATATCTTTAACACTGGAGTGAGCTCCACTAATACCAATATTCATAATTAAGTTAGATTTAGGTTTTAAAACCAACCCGAAATTGGATAGTACTAAATAAACTAATTGATAATCCCATGTGTCTATTTTTTTTGATTTGATCAAATTAAATGCATCGATAAAATATTTTGAAATCTGGCTAGGAAACCTGTTTGTCAAATATTTATCAAAGTTGCTATCTGGCCAAGAAGTCAAATCGTAATCATAATTTTCCAATCTATTTGCCCATGTGGCCCATCCCCAAACAGCAGGATTTTCTGAAAAAAAGGTATCATTACCTGCCATATTTGCTCCAAATGGATTATATCCAGATAACATAAACACCCTTTTCTCCTCTCTAAATTTATCCAACCCCTGTTCACAAAAATCAAAGAACGACTCCAAGGGCAAACAATCATCTTCTAAAATTATTCCCTCATCAACATTAGAAAAAAACCATTTAAGGCTATTTGAAACAGCTTTCCCACAGCCATAATTGGTAATGTTAAAATTTGTATGGATTTCACAAGGCCAATCAATATTGCTTACGATATAATCTCTTACTTTGTTAACCGTAATTTGCTCATCTATATTTCCAATGCGCGGGCCATCAGAATATATAAATAACTCATTTGGCTTAACTGCCTTAATTCTTTGAAAAACTAATTTGGTTGTATCTAATCTATTAAAAACGATAAAAAGTATTGGTTTGGCAAACATGTAAATTATTTAATAGCATTTAGATATTCATGAATTCAATCAAAATTTTCATCGAAATACCAATGAAAACTCGAATTTAATTAACATTAACAGAAGAAATAATTTTCATAAAACCATCCCAATAATTCTTAATTTTATATTGTAAACTATTTATTTGTTTAGAAAAATAACTAAACTTGGAATAGTTATTGAAGGGCATCATTAGTGATTCTTCAAAAATTAATGTAGGTCTTAAGAATTTAACTTTATAATAAAATTTAAAAAAAATTCTTAGAATAAAATGTGACTGTTTTTTAACTGGCACACCCAACTGTACTTCTACTAATAAATTATACCATTTAGGTATATTTACATCAGCGCTAAAATACCTTTTGGAGAAAATTTTACCATTTTCTCCAAAAAAATTATTCATTTTACTATCATTCAGCAATTGTACTAAATTATCGACAAAAACCTGTTCGCTTGAAAAAAGTAGCCCAGTTTCATTATGCTTTATTGTATCAATTAGCCCACCATACCGTTTTGAAACAACTGGCACTCCTAACATTTGATATTCAATTGAAGAAACTGGACAACATTCACTAATCCCACTGGGATTTACAACACCCACTTTTGTTTTATTATATACGTCATCAATTTCGGGTCTAGATAGCAGGCCAAGAAAATTAACAGATTCCATTATTTCATTATTTGAATTTAAAATATCCTTTATGAAAAAATCCTCATAGCTTTCCTCAGCAATATTATATCGTCCTAATTTAGTGCTTCGTGAATATAATTTACCGCTACCGATAACATTTAACTTTGCATCAGGGCATTTTTTCAAAACATGTTTCCAATTTTTTGCTAAAATATGAAAACCTTTAGTAGGAGTAATGGAACCCGTATAGGTAACGATATTTTCTTTTATGGGCAAAAAATTTTCGAGTCTCTTTCCTGGCAAAAAAGCATAGATATAGGAGCTTTTTTTTGAAACCTCTTGATCAAGATAGATGTAATATTGTTGCCTGCTAACAAATACATTTCTTCTAATATATTTTGTAGTGGCAATTAGATTACATTCCTTTTTGGAGTAATAATTATGCCCAACAGTAACAGTATTTACTTTAACGCTATCGATTAAATTACACAATGTTTCTAAGTCACAAACACCTACATTTGAGTGTTTATTTATAATTAAAATATCAACACTATTCTCTTTGCACTTCGCAACTGAATCCAAAACGTTTGACACAATAATATTCTTAACATTATTCTTTTTGATATTCGCCTCAAATGGCGTAAAGAGAATACATTCAATATCTTTATAATTTAAAGTAAGATAATACGCCAATATATAAGATTGATATTCAGAACCTCCAATTCCTGGATTACCAATTTGTAGTTCATTTAAATCAATATCTTTATGACCCGAATTTTCGATGAATAAGCCTATAACCATTTTATAAAATTGAATAAATTATCACTGACCAAGGCGTAACGCAACAATTAATAAGTTTATTTGACCATGTGTGCAGAAAAATATGATTATACCAAGCCTAATCAATTTAATAGTAAACATTCAACTCAACAATTTGGATGAAGTAAAATAATAATTAGAATTATTTTTACTGGCATTAACAATTGGAATTTCATCAATATTTCTTTCTGAAATTATCTCACTAATTCTTTCCTGACTTTCTTTTCTCCAATTATAATCTTCCTTTATTCTTTCCAATCTTATCTCCTCTGATTCCTCCACAAAAATGCGAACGTTTGATTTGGAACAAATTGAAGTATCGATAAGTGCAACAACTCCTTCAATAATTATTATATCTTCCGAATTTATTGTAATATTTGAAAATTTACTTGAATTCCTATTTAATCGATCGTAAATGGGAATTTCAACATTTACTTCAGAATGATTTGTAAGGCAAATATTCAAAAAAGATTTGATGTTCTGCATATTATACCTATTCGCAACTCCCATACCGCGTTTTCTTTGAGTTATCGGTAACAACCAGCCATCTAGTGAAACAACATGCGCTTTTCTTCCACTTTCAATTAAAATCTCAGATAGAACTTGTGCTATTGTACTTTTGCCTGATCGAGCAGCACCACCAATCAGTATAATTCTCCCATTTACCGGTATTTTTGACAAAGATTTTTTCAAACTATTATATCTAAACAACACAAATTCAATAGCATTATTTAAATCATTAAATATATAATCAGGGTAAACGTTAAACTTCTTATCGTAACCACAATATCCTGTTCTAACAAGAATCGTTTTGAGTCCAGAATTAATTCCTGTTAGAATATCTGTTGTCGTGTCACCAATAAACCATGAACTACTTAAATCTATATTTAAATCATTTTTAGATTTATTTATTAATCCTATATTAGGTTTCCTACAATTACAGTCAAATTTTAACTCTTTAATTTCGCCCAAATATCCTTTGTCAGGATGGTGAGGGCAATAATAAATTTTATCCAAATATGCCCCTTCTTTACCCAACTCATATTCAAGCTTTTTATGAATATTTTCTAAATCACTGAATGAAATATCTCCTCTTGCGACAACAGGTTGATTAGTAACCAAAATAGATAAATACCCACTCTCATTAATTTTTTTTATCGCATTCGATACTTTTGGTATTAATTTCAATTTATCAACGGAAGTTACATATCCTACTTCTTGATTAATTGTTCCATCCCGGTCTAAAAAAATAGCACTTCTGCGGCTTTCAAGTGACCGCCTTTCCGGAACTCCATTTAATATATCTTGTTCTACTTTATCTATTCGATCTGGTGTACCCATATCTTTGATGTATTCTTGAGAGATATATCCAAATATTTTACACTTTTTTTCAATTAACTTTGGAAAAGCATCTTTTGCTAAATCAAACTTTGATTCAGCGGGCAAGATATCCCTTAAGGATTCATTTGAAATTATGTAAAGAGCCGCGTTAACTAAATTTGAATAATATTTAGAATCATCATGAGGATATGAATGAATTTTTCTAACCAATAAATCAGAGTCTATTTCAACTAAATCAGAATCTGCAGGATGAGAATTGGGATGTAATAACAACGAAATTTCAGATTGCTTTGAAATATGATATTCATAAAATTTATCTAAATTGACATTTAAATAAGTATCAGCATACATAACAAAGAATGTGTCTGACATATATTCTAATGCATCAATTAATGCCCCAGCAGTCCCTCTCGCCACTTTCTCTTCTATATAAGTTATAGATACCCCCCATTTTGAACCATTTGCAAAATACTCTTTAATTACATGATTTTCAAAATGTACAAGTAAGGCTATATCAGTTAACCCAAAACTTTTACATAGCTCTATTTGATACTCAAGTACAGGTTTACCTAAAATAAGTGCCATTGGCTTCGGTATATTCCCTGTTCTTGATTTTAACCTGGTACCTTGCCCACCAGCTAAAATAGCAACCCTACATTTCATAGATTAAAACCCACTTTCTCGAGCAATTTCATCAATCGCTTTAATTACTGCATCTTGTGAACTTAATTTAGGTCTCCAACCTAATTCCAACAGATGGTTGATTGAATATTTAAACTTTGGCACATCTCCAACCCAACCCCTATCACTTTCTCCGAATAATATATTGGCATTAGGGCTAATTCGTTTTACAACTTGCTGTGCAATCCATTTGACCGTAACACCATTATCTACCGGACCAATATTAACAATTTCTCGCTTTGAGTTAACGTTTTTGTTGGATATGAATAACATAGCTTCTATCAAATCTGAAACATGTAAATATGACTTCTTTTGTTGGCCATTACCTAATACTTTCAGAACTCTATTATTTACTTTTAATTTATTTATAAAATCAATTATCACACCATGAGTAGCAGGAGTTCCGACAACATTAGGGAATCTGAAAATATTAGCGGTTTCTAAAAAAGCCTCACTTGCAGCAAATATTTGTGCTTCTGAGGCAAGTTTCATTGCTCCATAATTAGATATAGGTATTAGCGGGCCTGCATTTTCAGAAATTTTCCTTCCGCCTAAATCTCCATAAATCGCTGAACTAGATGCAAAATTAATTTTTTCTATCGCGTGCCTTTTCATATTTTCCAGAATATAAAAAGTCGTCAAAAAAGTATTTTTCAAATCGATACTTGGATTCAAAACTCCAGCTGGAATATCAGAATTAGCAGCCAAATGCCAAACTTCATCTACTTTACCAAATTCAATCGTCTTATCAAAAGCCATTTTACTAGCTAAATCACTAGACACATCCATAGAAATACAATTAAATCTAGGATTAGACAAAAACTTCTCTATAAACCTTGACTCTCCTCTGGAAAAATCATCAATTACAGTAACTCGATTTTCGCCTACCAATAGACTTTGAACTAAATTACTTCCAATAAAGCCCGCACCTCCAATAACTAAAAAGCTTTTACTTTTCATAGCTTAAATTATTATCACTAAATATTTTTAATAATGCATTTCTAAGTTTGGAAATATCCAATCTTATATTTTCTTTTTGTGGATTGATTAGTAAATTACTTTCACCTTCGCCAATCATATAATAATATTTTAAGTTTAAGGCCTTGGCTTGAACTCTTAAAGATGCATCATGGTAAAATTCAGGAAAAAGTTCAAAAATAACTGCATCACTTTTAGAAAAAATCATGTCAACAAATCCAGTTCCATGTACCCCCATAACAAGAGAGGCCCTTGCGAAAAGTTCTATATTTTCTTGAACATTTCTATTTTCTAAATAATAAACTTGAATTCCAAACTCAGATAATACTTCAATTACTTCATTTTCGTTTATTAAATTCCTGTAATTAGCTAATTTTCTACTTATAAATATTTTACTTTTTTTGTGAGTTAAAGTGGTACAAATTTTAAACGAATTATACATTCTATTAATCCAAAAAGGCAAATATTGCTTTTGGCAATGTTGATAGCCCCTGAAATCCACGAATTTCCAATTATTAACAAATGTTGGTACTAATAATTCCTCTGCTTGTATTAATTCGCCAGGAATAGTCGATATAATTTTACTTTTGTCAATTTTTAATAAACTGATAAGCTGATTTTGAAAAATTTTATCTGAGGATAAAATATAAAAATCTGGTTTCAATCCAGATTCCTGCACTAAATAAAATCTACTCAAGCATTCAATTAAAAAATGCCCATAGTTATCTTCAAGCCCTGACAAAGAAAGGTGGGCAACTTTTCCATCTATCCTTCTAACTTCTCGATTTAAAATGATGTCTTTAGTCGCGTAAAAAAGTGGATTTTTTTCCTGAGTAGTTAAATCTTCGATATACCGAAATTTAGAATCAAATACCTCCTCTTTATCAGTAAAACAATATGCATTTTTAAATACCTTGACACCCATTTCCGGAATCAATACAGAATAACTGAAAAAATTCAAATGCCTTTGCCCAAATACATCTAACATTTCAGGCATAAAAAACTCAATTGGAGGGTAAAGAACTACATTATAATCGCTAGCCTCAATGGAATTTACAGACTTGAAAATTCCAAATCTTATTTTTTTATATCGCGCTAAAATAAATTTTTTAATATCTATAAAAGACATATGATTAATCAATTATTTCATAGTTACAAAGCGCTTTCATCACCATGTGACCAAACATCAAATGAAAGTCTTCACACAATTGCATGTCAAATGATGGAATCCAAACACAATGTTGAGCAATTTTTTTAGCTTGTCCACCATCATAGCCAACTATTGCAAGAGTCGTTGAATTATTTACATTAGCATAATTAATCGCATTCAATACATTAGCAGAATTACCACTCCCACTAATAACTATAAGCAAATCATCTTCTTCCAAAATGGATTTCAATTGACCGGAAAATATTTCATTAAAAGAAATATCATTCCCGAAAGCTGTAATTAATCCAATATTATCGCATAATGATATCCCTTTAAATTTATTTCCAGTAGAAATATTTATCATTTTATTCCAATCGGTAATATAATGTGATGCCGTATATGCACTACCCCCATTACCGCAAACAATTATTTTTTTGCCTAAAATATATTTTGACCTAATTAGTTCTATGGCATTTTCTATTTCAAGAATATTAACTTTTTCAAGTAATAGAACTTGAGAATTAAGATAATTTTTTACTGAAAAATTCATAATATTATTCGTTTCGATTTGGTTGATAAAATACTATTTGAGACCCACTATTTTCGAATTTAAATTTAACTTTCTTCAATCCAAATAAAGCATCTGATATTTCTTGATGTTTTTCTTGCGGTGCAAAAAACATTAAAAATCCACCGCTACCCGCACCTAATAATTTCCCTCCTTTTGCTCCATTATTTAAGCCAATTCTATACCAATCATCAATCTGACTATTTGATACCTGATTAGTAATTTGCTTTTTTAAAATCCAATTTTCATGTAAAATGTCTCCAAAATTAGAAATAGAGTTTGACTCTAGCTCTTTTTTTAAATCAAAAACAAGCTCTACCATCCTTCTCATATTTACTTTATTTGAGGATAGATTCAAATTTTGAGATTGAGTTGAGAGTATTTGAGATGCACTTCGAGTTATTCCCGTATAAAATACAAGTGTATTACTTTCAATTTGTTTAAGAAGCTCTGGAGAGCAGATTATTGGATCAACTGAAACCATTTCATTTGAATGAAATTTAATTAAATTGATTCCACCATAAGCTGCAGCATATTGATCTTGCTTTCCTATTGGTTCTCCACATATATTTATTTCAATATTGCACGCCTCTTGAGCTAATTCTGATTTTGAGATAAATTGGTTTTTGTAAGCACTTAAAGCATTTAGTAACCCTACTGTAAAAGAACTTGAAGAACCCAACCCTGAACCTTTTGAAGGTATATCTGCCATTGATGCAATTTCAACGCCACCCGTTATTCCTTTATATAATAATGTCTCCCGAAAAAGATTATGTTCAATGTCAGACACCTCTTCAACAATCTCTGTTTTACTATAATTCAATCTAATATTTCCTTCAAACTTAGGGTTCAGTGTTATGTATACATATTTATCTATACTTGTTGATAAAACAGCACCCATTTCTTCCCTGTAAAAAGCTGACATATCACTGCCTCCGCCAACCCAACTCATTCTTAAAGGGGTTTTACTTACAATCATAATAAAATAAATATTTAAGTGTTATTAAAAAAACATGTTTAAATCGCTGAATTAATTTCTGTTAAACCATTGTAATACTGGAGCAACGACACCTCCACGAGGGTTAAACCAAAGTGGAGAATCACTAAGGCCTCCTAAAATATTTAACTTTAAAGAAATATTGTGCTTAGTTGGCTCAAGTAGCGATAATGTATTATGCAAACATGCACCTGGTTTAAACAAATAACTACCTTGATTCAATAATCTTGTAGGAAGAGGCACAGTCAATTTATTAAATCCTAATTGCAGTTTAGGCCAATTTTCCGTTGTAGAATCCGTGTTTTGTGAGCAATAAATTAGTATGCCATTTTCATTATATACTTCAAATGAAATTTGAAGTGCATCATCTAATTGATTTATTTCAAATTCAAAATTCAAAAAACATTGCTCGTTGTTTAATACTTCTCTATCAATTAGTTTATTTTGACTATTGGTTAAATACAACCTATGTAGTAAAAAATATGGAGAGTTATATTTTAATTCTATGTTTTTCCAATCCGAAACAATTTTGTTAGAACTATCGTGTAAGTACAAATTAAATATATCTGATAAATTATTACTATAATCAACAATATTTCCTTTTTCTAATAACAGCCCGGTATTACATAATTGTTGGATTGCTGATATATTATGACTTACAAACAGAACCGTTCTCCCTTCTCCATTACTAACCTCTCCCATTTTTCCCAAACACTTTTTCTGAAACTCTGCATCACCAACAGCTAATACCTCATCTACAATTAATATTTCGGATTCTAAATGCGCAGCAACTGCAAATGCTAGCCTTACATACATTCCGGATGAATACCGCTTAACAGGAGTGTCTATGTATCGCTCTATTCCCGCAAAATCTACAATCTCATCAAACTTCCGCGTAATCTCAGAACGACGCATCCCTAAAATAGCGCCATTTAAGTAAATGTTTTCCCTTCCGGTCATTTCTGGATGAAAACCGGTACCAACTTCTAACAAAGAAGCAATGCGGCCATTAACTTTAAATTGGCCAGTTGTAGGCTTGGTGACTTTACTAATAAGCTTTAATAAGGTACTCTTTCCTGCACCATTTCGCCCAATAATTCCAACAGCATCTCCCTTATTAATTTCAAAATTAATGTCTTTAAGAGACCAAACATAATCACTCTCTCCCTTTTGAGATCTATTGTTACTATCTCCTATTTTCAAAAAAGGGTCATCTTTTCCACGAATGCTGTGCCACCATCGATTTAGGTCGTGACTAATTGTACCTGTACCAATTTCCCCAAGACGGTATTGTTTTGAAATATTTTCAGCTTTTATTGCAATTTTAGACATCTATTTGCGAATATATTATACAGTATCCATAAAGTCTTTTTCCACTTTATTATAAATGATTGTTCCCAACAAAAATGTTATTAAGGCGCTAAAAGATGAGTAAATTAACATAATAGGTTGAAAAGCACCTCCGCCTAAAAACCCAAAACGAAAACATTCAAAAATTCCAGTTAATGGATTTAATTCAAAAATGAACTTAAAATTTGAAGGTAAAATGGATGACGGATATATAACAGGTGTAAGAAACATAAATAACTGAATGCCGAACGTGACAAGAAATACCAAATCCTTATACTTTGTTGTCAGAGATGAAATGATCATGCCTAATCCTAAGGATTGCAAGGCTAATAAAAATATCAATAAAGGAATTGCTAAAGCCCAAAGATTTGGTTGGACATTACCTTTAAAAAAGTAATAATAGGATAGGATAACTAAGAAAATACCAAATTGAATACCTAATTTAATTAAGCCAGATACTACAATAGACATGGGCATAATTAGTCTTGGAAAATATACTTTACCAAACATGTTAGCATTGTCTTTGAACACCGTAGAGACCTTATTTAAGGATTCCGAGAAATATGCCCATAAGGTTATTCCAGATAAATAGAATAAAAATTGTGGGACACCATCCGTGCTTATCCCAGCTATATTTCCAAAAATAATGACATAAGTAAATGTCATGATGATCGGCTGAAAAATAAACCACAAAGGACCTAAAATTGTCTGCTTGTAAAACGTGACAAAATCTCGTTTCACCAACATGAATAATAGATCTTTATACAACCAGATTTCTAACCAATTGATAGAAAGCCAGCGCGTTTGAGACCCTATTACTTCGGTCCATTCTTCATTTTCAATTTGGATTTTCTTTTCACTCATCCTAATAGTTCTAATTTATGATCAACGCCTACCATCAATTCTTCTGAAAATTCCTTGGGATCAAATAAGCCCACTCGTATTTTTTTAGAAATTATGGGTTCCACTTTCTCAATTAATTGATTCATGTATTTTTTATCAACATCACCCACCAAAACCAAATCGACAAATGTACTATTTTTCCCTTTGGCTAAATCTCCAGTCAAATAAACTTTTTCCAAACTTCCCAATTTATGGATTACTTGTTCCATGATTTGATCAAGCCCTACAAAATTCATGATAACTCCTCTCATGGAATTAAATAATGGATGATTTACGTTGACCGAATAGTGCTTAATCTTCTTTGAATCAAATGATTCATGAACTTGAATTAAGTGCATATCATGCAACTTATTCAATTCTAATCGAACAGTATTGCTACTAACCCCTAATTCACGCTCAACTCCACGCAAGTAAACTCTGCTTGCCGGATTTATAAATAATTTGGTCAACAGCGCAATTCTAATTTTTCCAGAAAAAAGTGAATCTAAAACCAATTTAGGATTTATTTACTTTGGAACGGCTTCGCCAACCTGACCTACAGAGTCGGTGATACAAAAATGAGTAGCAAAGGTAAGGAAATCGAAGAATAAATCTGCAGAAAATTATTAAGTGGTGGTCCGCTTGTAAAAACATTCTACCCTCTAATTGCCCCTTTACTATATTTTCCTATTTTTACCACCATGATTCTTCGGACAGAAAATTTAGTTAAGAAATACGGGCAGCGTTTGGTGAATGACCATATTTCGTATCAGGTGGCTCAGGGTGAAATTGTTGGACTGTTAGGGCCCAATGGAGCTGGGAAAACAACTTCATTCTA
>JACCDH010698208.1_pt1 | contig 17779 bp, 13 predicted proteins | sample 7442481 | NCBI WGS metagenome assembly JACCDH01 (sample SAMN15323433, study PRJNA562643) | freshwater metagenome | isolation source: river surface water | place: USA:Blue River Watershed | collected 2017-08-15
GCATCGTATGGCCTGCTCGGCCAGCCGAACCATCCGGCCATTGTCGAAAAGATAGAGGAAGGCCTGCGCAAGACACGCGCGGCCGGCAAGGCCGGTGGCGTGCTGTGCGGCGACAAGGCCGTGGTACAACGCTACTACGATGCCGGCGCACGCTTCATCGCGGTCGGCGTCGATGCGCTGCTGCTGGCGGCGGCAACGTCGGAGCTGCTGCGCAGTTACCGGCCGGAGGAAGGGGCAGCGGGCGGCTCGACTTATTAGGGAATCGACTGTCCCTGAATCAACACAGTTACGGGAAATCTCGGTTGTGCCGCTGGACTTCTATGCCACCTAGTGGCATAGTAAGCGAATGCACCGCATCTACAAAACCCGTTTTTTTGCTCGCTGGATGCGCAAGACCACGCTGACCGATCTGTCACTTTGCAGAGCTGTAGATGAAATGGCACAAGGCTTGATCGATGCCGATCTGGGTGGCGACGTACTGAAGAAGCGCGTAGCAGTACCCGGCCGAGGAAAAAGCGGCGGTGTTCGCACGCTGGTCGCCACACACGTCGCGGCACGAAATGGTTTTTTGTTTTCGGGTTCGAGAAAAACGATCGCGCCAACGTATCCGGTGTCGAACTCGAAGGATTGAAGGTACTGGCCTCCGATCTGCTTGAACGAACCGAACACCAGCTCAATGAAGCCATCGCAGAAGGAGCGCTACTGGAGATTTGCCATGACCACAAAACCTAAGGCGAAGAGCCGCATTCTTGAAGCAGTGCACGAGACCGCTGCCGACCTGCACCGTCTGGGCTTCATCGACAAGCGCAAGATGGAGAAGTACGAGCTCCTGTGCCTGGCGCCGATTCCCGCCTATGACAGCAAAAAAATTCGCGCCTTGCGCGAGCAACTACAGCTCAGCCAGGCAGTGCTTGCCGCGGTGCTGAACACCAGCCTGTCGACGGTACGCAAATGGGAAATCGGTGAAAAGCAGCCCAGCGGGCCGTCACTCAAGCTGCTCAACCTGATCGACAGGAAAGGTCTGGACGCGCTGCTTTGAGAGACTTTCTCGTCGGATCACTGGCAATTGTGGAGCGGGTAATCGGCAAGGCGTGAAACAGATCCGGCGCAACTTGACCACCGCCGGGCGGCAGCCCCCTCAGGGGCGCGTCAAGCCGGGAAGCGCCAGCTGCGCCAGCGGCTCCGGCCGGTGCAGCACATAGCCCTGCACATAGTCGATGCCCAGCTCGCGCAGCACTTGCAGGTCGGCCTCGCTCTCGACGCGCTCGGCGACGGTCTCCAGATGCATCAGCGCGCTGATGCGCCGGATCGCGTCGACCATCTCGCGGCACACCGGGTCGGATGCGACATTCTCGATGAAGGAGCCGTCGATCTTCACCAAATCCACCGGCAGCTTGCGCAGGTACTCGAAGGAGGAAAGTCCGCTGCCGAAATCGTCGAGCGCGAAGCGGCAGCCGATCGCCGACAGGCGATGGATGAAGTCGACCGCCTGCGCGAAATTCGCGATCGCAACCGTCTCGGTGATCTCGAAGGAGACCAGCCGGCCCGGAATCTGGTGGCGGCGGAAGGCGGCCAGCAGTAAGTCCAGGAAGGCCGGGTCGTTGATCGAGGCACCGGACAGGTTGACGGAAAATTCGTAGGCGTCGGCCAGCCGCGCGGCGTCCGGCGCAAGCTGCCGGAACAGGCTGTCGACCACCCATTCGTCGATGCGCACCATCATCTTGTAGCGCTCGGCGACCGGCAGGAACCGCCCGGGACTGGCCAGGCTGCCATCAGCCTCATGCATGCGCAGCAGCACCTCATAATGCTCGCGCCCCTCGGCCGTGCCGTCGATGCGAGCGATGCGCTGCGCGTACAGTACCAGCGTGTTTTTCGTCAGCGCATGATTGAGCTTGCCGAGCCAGTCCTTCTGTTCGTGCAGGCGCAGCTGCTGCTCGTCGTCGCGCCGGAAAACCTGCATCTGGTTGCGTCCCATGTCCTTGGCCCAGCCGCAGGCCGAGTCGGCCGCCGACAGCGCTTCGGCCACATCCCCGCAATGGCGATCCAGCGAGGCCACGCCGACTGACACGCCGACGCGAAAGAATTCGGACTGCCACGCGAAGCGGAACGCATCCATCGCCGCGACGATGTCCTCGGCCACGCGCACGCCATCGTCGAGCGCGCAGTGCCGCAACAGGATGCCGAATTCGTCGCCGCCGATCCGCGCCAGCATGTCGGAGCCGCGCGTCTTCGACGACAGCAATTGGCCGACGTGCCGCAGCAGCTCGTCGCCGGCGAGGTGGCCGCAGGTGTCGTTGACGATCTTGAAGCCGTCGAGGTCAAGGAACAGCAGCACATGTTCGCGCGCGCCGGCACGCACCTGCGCCAGCGCATCGGCGACTGCGCGCTCGAATTCCGCGCGGTTCGGCACGCCGGTCAGCAAGTCGTGCGTGGCCTGGTAGGTGAGGCGCTGGTGCAGCGTCCGCGCCTCGGTGACGTCGCGCAGCACCGCCACCGCGCCGGCTGTTTGTCCGCCACGCGCGCGGATCGTGGCCACCGTACCCTCCACCGCGCGCGGCTCGCGTCCCGCAACGGGCAACAGTCCGGAAACCCGGGCCGGCGCGGACGGGTCCTGCAGCGCCGCACGCACCGGATTGGCCTGCGAGGTATCGACCTCGTGCCGCAGCGGCAGCACCGACTCCACGCTGCGGCCGATCGCCTCCTTGCGCGCCATGCCGACCAGCTGCTCGGCGGCAGGGTTGAGGTAACTGATCCTGCCGTCGGCGTCGCTGACCAGCACGCCCTCGCCGAGCGAATCGAGTGTCACGCGCGCACGCTCTTTCTCGTTGAACAGCGCCAGCGCATTGGCCTCGGCCACCTGCCTCATGCGCAGCAGTTCCTGCTCGTAGCGGCGGCGCTCGGTCGCAAGGAACAAGGTGACCAGCACGCGCTGCGGCCCGTGGTCACCCTCAGTACAGGCGATCGCGCTGGCCAGTACCGGTACCGACCGCTCGCCGCAGCCCAGCTCCAGCGCGACCTCGCGCCACTGCCGGTGCAGCCGCATCATCGGGTCAAGCTGGGTGTCGTAGAACAGCCGGCCGCCACGGCTGAGCAGCTCGCGCATGTTCAGCGCGCACAACTGATGCTCGGCGCGCTGCAGCCAGCCGCACACGGTGCGGTTCGCGTGCACGATCTGCCCGCGGTCGTCGAGCAGCAGCACGCCGACCAGCGCCTGCGCGGACAGCAACTCGTCTATCCACGCCTGCTGCTGCACGGGCATCGGTTCGCGCACGGTCAGGCCGTCAGCCACTCTCTCATCACCGCCACCAGTTCGGATGGTTCCGACAGGTGCGGGCAATGGCCGGTGGCCGTCAGCACCGCGAGCGTGCTGCCTTTCAGTTGCGCGTGCAGGTATTCGCCCACGGCCAGCGGCGCGAGCGCGTCAGCAGAGCACTGCAAGATCAGCGAAGGGACGGACAGTTTCGGCAAGTAGTCGCGACAGTCGGCGAGGAAGGTGACGCGCGCGAATTGCCGCGCGATCGTCGGGTCGGTGCGGCAGAAGTTCTCGTTGAGTTCACCGGCCAGTTCGGGACGCTCGGGGTTGCCCATGATGACCGGCGCGATCATGCTCGACCAGCCGAAGAAATTACTGTCCATCGCCGCCAGCAGGTCGTCGATGTCCTTGCGCTCGAAGCCGCCCGGATAATCGCCATCGTTCAGGAAGGACGGCGACGGGCCGACCATCACCAGCTTCGAGAAAAGCGCCGGCTCTCGGATTGCGGCCAGCATCGCGATCATCGAGCTGATCGAATGCCCGACGACGATCGGGTCCTGCAGCTTCAATTCGCGCACGATCTCGATCAGGTCGCTTGCATAGCCGTCCAGCGTCGCGTACTTGTCTTCGTCATACTGCGACAGGTCGGAGTTGCCGGCGCCGACGTGGTCGAACAGCACGATGCGGTAGTCTTTTTCGAATGCCGCCGTCACATGGCGCCATACATGCTGGTCGCAGCCGAAGCCGTGCATGAAGACCAGCGGGCGGCTTCCCGCGCCCGAGATGAGGATATTGTTTCTTGTCGTTGCGGACATGCTTGTTCTTCCTAAAAATGCTCGATGGCCGGTTCACCGGTCGGCATCACGCCGCTCGAGGCTTCGACAGCGGCGATCGGGAACGACCCTGGCTTGTCCATGTCAGGCGACGGCACGGGTGGCAATGGCGGTCACATCGGAGGAAAGCGGCCCAGCTTAGCGGATCCCGGCAGGCCTGAACGCGTGAAGCTGATGGGAGAATCCGGCTCAGTTCGCCCCAAGGCTTCCCACCGGATGCCGGATCATGCCGACAGCGCGCCGGCGCCCAGCAGAAGCTCGAATTGTTCCGGCGGCAGCGGCGGGGAAAAAAGAAAGCCCTGCCCGAAATCGCAGCCGACCTGCCGCAGCCAGTCGCGCTGCTCCGGCGTCTCCACGCCTTCCGCGATCACCTTCAGCCCGAGCTTGTGTGCCATCAGGATGATGGTTTCCGCAATGGTCCGGCTGTTGTTGTCGGGCGAAGTGCCGCGCACGAATGACTGGTCGATCTTGAGATAGTCGACATCGAACTTCTTCAGGTAGGCCATCGAGGAATAGCCGGTCCCGAAATCATCGATGGCGACCTGGATGCCGGCGTCGCGCATATCCAGCAGTTGCTGCTCCGTGATTGCCGAGGTGTTGAACAGCACGCCTTCGGTGATCTCCACCGAGATGCTGTCCGAGGCCATGCCCGACTCGCTCAGTTGGCGGCCCCAGTTCATCCTTCGCTTGCCCTGCATGAACTGTAGCGGCGATGCATTCACGCTGACCTGGAACGTCCTTTCGAGCTGCTCGCTCCAGCGCTTGGCCCAGGCCAGCGACTGCATGAATGCCCAGTGGCCGATCTCATGGATCAGCCCGCTCTCTTCGGCAAGCAGGATGAACTCCGAGGGCAGCAACAGGCCGCGGCGCGGATGCATCCAGCGCAACAGCGCTTCGCCCTTCACCATCTGTCCGCTGGACAGATCCACGACCGGCTGGAAATGCAGCCGCAACTCGCCGCGCGGCAACGCATTGCGCAAGTCGTTGATCATCATGATCCGGTTACACGCCCGCTCCTGCATGGCGCGCGTGAAGAAATGAAACTGGTTGCGACCGCCGTTCTTGGCGACGTACATCGCCTGGTCGGCGTTCTGCACCAGATGGTCAGGGCCTTCGCCGTCCTCCGGGTACAGGGTGATGCCTATGCTTGCCGATATGTGCACCTGCGCGTCGCCGAACTCGAATGGCCGGGCAAGCTCGTCCAGGATCTTCTGCGCGATGTCTTCGACATGGACCCGGCTCTCCAGGTCGATCAGGATGACCGTGAATTCATCGCCGCCGAGGCGCGCCACCGTGTCGGCCGCGCGCACGCAGTGGCAGATGCGGTCGGCGCACTGGCGCAGCAGCTTGTCGCCGACATCGTGCCCGAGCAGGTCGTTGACCTCCTTGAAGCGATCGAGATCGAGGAACAGCAAGGCCAGCGCCTTGCCGTTGCGCTTGACGCCCTGCATTTCCTTTTCCAGCCGGTCGCGGAACAGGTTGCGGTTGGGCAGGCGGGTCACGGTGTCGAAATTGGCCCGCCGCAAGGTTTCCTGTTCGGCCGAGATGTCGATCGTGGTTCCCACCATCCGCAGCGCGATGCCGTTCTTGTCACGCTGCACGACTGCGCCGCGCGACAGTAGCCATTTCCAGCGGCCGTCCTTGCAGCGCACGCGGTATTCCGCCGAAAAGAACGGCAGCCGCCCCTGCAGGCAAGCCATCGTATTGGCCTTGACCCGCGCCTGGTCCTCGACATGCGTGATGGCCAGCCAGTCATCCAGCCGGGTGCCGATATCGTGTTCGCCATAGCCCAGCATCGCGCGGCCGCGCTCGGAAAACAGGAAGCGGTTATCCGGTATGGTCCAGTCCCACACGCCATCGCCGGCCGCTTCCAGCGCGAGGTAAAGGCGCTCCTCGCCGGGCTTTGGCGCCTTCTCCGCTTGCACTTCCTCCGTGACGTCGTGACCGCACGCGAAGATGCCGGCCACGGTGCCGTCTGACGAAAAGACCGGCTGGCAAATGAAATCGACATAGACATCGACGCACGGGGCTCCGGGCGAAGGCTGCATTGTCAGCTTGCAGGCCCGTCCCGTCGCAGGCTGGGCGCTGGCATACACCTCGTCCATCAGCCGGACCAGTCCATGGTTGGCGGCATCGGGCAGCGCGTCCCTGGCCGGCAGGCCGATGAGGGGCCGATGGCAGAAAAGCGTCTCGCAACGCTTGTTGACGATCTCGAACACGTGCTGCGGCCCGCGCGTCAAACAGTTGAAGCCCGGTGCGCGGCCGAACAGATCCTGGATAAAGAGCAATCGTGTGACGCTGCCGTCCTCCCGAACGCCGCTGGCCGTTGCGCTGATGGCCGCATCGGGAAAGATCTCGAAGACGGAGCGCCCCCTCACCTGCTCACGTGACAACGCCCATGCAGACAGGAACGAATCGCTTGCCTGCGCAATCGTCAGGTCCTGCGCCAGCAGCAGCAGCGGTTCCGTCAGCGGGCCGAACACCGTCATCTCCCCAGTGGCTTGGACCATGGACTCCACCCGCAAGATACTTTTACCGTCAGGATTGGGCGGCACGAAAACTGTTTGGTTCGACAGAATTGAAATATTTTCACGCTCGCCCGACGGGCATTGCCGCGCAGCGACGATATGCTCTCGCCGGAGACAAGACATCACATAACAATAAAAATGGGCAAATTGCTGCAGAGGTGGCTGAGCGCCATCGCGCTGGTCGCGGCTGGCTTGCACGCAGAAGCGGGGACGCTGGCGCGGGAAGACGTGCAACGCCTGCTCGGCGAGCAATATCTGGTCGGCGAGGTGCAGGCGGATCTTCCGATCTATCCGCTGTTCGAGACGAACGCCGCGCAACACGGCGGCAAGCCTGAGCTGAAGGCTTACGCGTTCGAGTCTGCCGATTTTTCGCTGGTCCGGGGCTACAGCGGCAAGACCATCGACCTGCTGATCGTGATGGACGTAGCCGGCACTTTTCAGTCGGTGAAGGTGGTGAGCCAGCACGAGCCTATCTTCATTCGCAGCGAGAAAGCGGCGGCACTGGCGGCCTTTGCCGCGCAACACCAGGGGCTGACGGTCAGGCACGCGATACAGATCGGCAAGCCAACCGACACGCCCACTCGCAACGGCCAGAGCGCGCTGCTGAACGGCCTGCACACGGGCACGATCACGTCGAAGGCCATTTCGCGCACCGTGATGGTCGCCGCCGCGAGTGTCGCGCGCGAGAGGCTGGGCATAGACTCGCCCGAACTGGGCGAAGGCCGCGTGAGCCTGGGCTCAACACGGTCATCCCCATTGTCCGAACCGGAGGCAGCGACAGCGACGCCCGCAGGCACGAAAGCCACGGAACCGGCGCTCCCGGCACCGACAGGAGCCAAGGCTGACACGAAGCTCGCCGACCCCGAAGCGTCGACCTACGCACCTGCGGCGAGCGACGCGAAAAGCGCCATGCCGGCCGCTGCGGAACCTGCCGAACCTGCCGCACCTGCCGCACCTGCCGCAGCCGTCGTTGCCAAACCAACTGCAGCCGTGACCGCCGCGCCTGCGCGGCCTGCGGCGGAACCGGAATGGATGGAACAGTGGCGAGCGCGCCGCACTGAAATCCATGCCCTGCTTGCCGGTCTCGCGCTGCTGGCCATCGCGCTGGTCGCACAGAAACGCTTCAGCGCCAATGCGCGACGGCTGCGCGTGCTGCGCACGCTGTACCTGATCTTCACGCTGGCCTTCATCGGCTGGTTCGCGCAAGGGCAGCTGACGATCGTCAACGTCACGGCCGCGATCGAATCGCTGGTCGCCGGCGAAGACCTGAGCTTCCTGATGAACGATCCGATCACGGTCACGCTCTGGCTCTTCACGATCGCCACGCTGTTCATCTGGGGACGCGGCACCTTCTGCGGCTGGCTGTGCCCGTTCGGCGCGCTGCAGGAACTGATCAGCCTGGCGGCGAACGCGATCGGGATTCGGCAGCGCCGTATCCGCGCCGCGCTCGACGCGAAACTGAAATGGATCAAATACTTCGTGCTGGCCGTGATCGTCGCATCGCTGTACCTCGCGCCGGACTTTGCCGGCTGGGCGGTCGAGATCGAGCCATTCAAGACGGCGATCAGCCTTTACTTCATCCGCTCGTGGCCATATGTGCTGTGGGCCGCCGCCTGCCTCGTGCTGACGGTGTTCGTGTATCGCGGCTACTGCCGCTACATCTGCCCGCTCGGCGCCGCGCTGGCGACCATGAGCTTCGTGCGCCGCTGGCCATGGATTGCGCGCCGCGACGCGTGTGGCGCGCCGTGCCAGACCTGCCGGCATCGCTGCGAATACCAGGCGATTGCGCCGACCGGCAAGGTCAATTATCGCGAATGCTTCCAGTGTCTGGATTGCGTGAGCATCTATCAGGACGACCAGCACTGCCTGCCGCTGATACAGCAGCGCAAGCAGGCGCGCGTGATCGCCATTCAGCGCCTGAAGGAGGAATCATGATGCAGCGCCGACAATGCCTGCGCTGGGCGATGGGCGTGCTGGGCGCGGGCTTCTGTGCGACTGCGCCGAATTTGCAAGCCGAGCCACTGGTCTGGCGCGAGCGCGCATTGCTGGGCTTCGGCACCACGCTGTGGCTGAAGGCCGGCCATGCCGATGCGGCCGCGCTGGACAGGGCGCTGGACGAAGCGGTGGCGACGATACGGATGGTCGAGCGGCAGATGAGCCTGTTCGATCCGCACAGCGCCGTCTCCCGGCTCAATGCAGACGCGCAGATCCACCGTCCGGATCCTCACTTGCTGAAGGTGATGACGATCGCCAGGCAGGTGTCAGCGGCAAGCGGCGGCCTGTTCGATGTGAGCATGCAACCGCTGTGGCAAGTGTGGTCGCAAGCGTCCGCGCAGGGCGCGCTGCCGTCAGCTCGCGCGCTGGAGCGCGCGCGGCGACGGGTCGACTGGCGCGCCATCTCTCTGTCGCCGTCGGCGATACGGCTGGACCTGCCCGGCATGCAGCTGTCGCTGAACGGCATCGCGCAAGGCTACGCATCGGATCTGGTACGCAAGGTGTTCGAATCGCACGGGATCCGGCACGCGCTGATCGATACCGGCGAAACCTCGCTGCTCGGTCACGCGCCGGATGGTCGTGCGTGGATTTTCGGCATCGAGGATGCGGCAGGGAAGCATACCGAGGCGCCGCGACTTCCCGCCGACGGCCGCGCGGTCGCGACCTCGTCCGACGCGCACACGGTGTTCAGTGCAGATCACCGGCACCACCACATCATGGACCCGCACACCGGCTACTCGCCGACGCACTGGTCGTCGGTGACCGTGCTCGCATCGTCCTGCACGCTGGCCGATGCGCTGACCAAGGTGTTCTTCATGCTGCCGCCGCAAGCGGTGCGCACGGCCGCACGACAGTGGCAAGTTGACGTGGTGCTGCAGGACAAGAGGGGACGCTGGACCTCGACCTTGTGAGCCGCCATCGCCAGTGGGTTCAAGGCGTGCCGGATCCGGCGACGAAGTCCTTGTACTCCCGCGACGCTTTCATGTGGCTGTGCAGCGGTTCCTCTGCGTGACACCTGATGCAGAGCACCTCGAGGTTGCTGTCCTGGCATTCGTTTTTCTGGCCATTTTTATGATGGACATGCAGATAGCGGGAATTCGGGCCGCTCAGTGTTGACTGGCACTTCATGCAGCGGTAGCCATTCCTGGACTTGAATGCTTCGCTGATCGCTGCCCAGTGGTCAGGGTAGTCGTTGCGCGGGGCCGTATCCGCAGTTTTGTCCGGCCTGACCGCGATCAGGTCACGCGGATAGGTCTGGAAAAATTCCTGCAGCCTGAATTTTTCCACGCGCTGGCGGCGCTCTTCCTTGCCCAGTTCGATACGGAAGCCCTGCCAGGAAATTTTTGCGAGGCAGTTCTGGCAGATGTCCAGCCTTGCAATCTGGGGACGCGACTTATCGCCGGGCACATTGACGACGAACTGTCCGTCATCCCGGTTGGCCACCACAAAGCGTGACGATCGGCTGTATTTCCGCATCTCGTCGAGCGTCCTGCAGAACGCCAGGTGGTACTTGGGCAAACCTCTTCGCTCGCCGTAATTGGCCACGTCCCTGATGTAGAGAATGACGCGGTGTCCCTGGTAGGAGAGCGTGCCGTCCCTGAGAATGCTGAGCTCGTCGAATTCGACGTCGATGCCGTCATCGCGCAGCCTCTCGCCGATCTCCGGCAGCACGATAGGCTTGTAGACCTTGTTCGCCCGGAACGACGCCGACAGCGGTGCGCCCATTGCCTCGCGCAAGGCATTGAAGTCATCCGCATGCAGAAAATCGGGAAGCCGCATGCCCGTCACCTCGCAAGGTTCTCGGCGATGTCCCGCATGCGCTCCTCGGCATTGGTGACGATCCGGAATTCGACCCGCTGGTTCACTGCCGCGTTAGGACTGGCGGTCTTGCTGACCGGGCGCGAGGACGACAAGCCGTTTGCGGTAAAGCGCTGGATCAGCCATGCCGACTCTTTCTTCACCGCGGGTATGGTGAACAGGTATTCCAGCGTTGCGCGGGTCCTCGCCTGGGACAGCTCCATGTTCCGAAAATAGGCGGTCTGCGCATCGACGCTCTGCGTCCAGAACGCGCTGGTGTGTCCTTCGATGCGCACCTCCGTTATCGAGGAACGGAATCGTTTGGACGACAGCACGGCGACGTAGCGCGGGAAGAAATTCCTGAGCACCTGCTTGAACTCGGGCTTGAGATCGGCCGAGCCGGTGGCGAACAGGACGGTCGGATCGTTGAACCGTATGGTCATGTCGCCCAGCAGGTCGGCGTTCCATTTCTTCAGGTCTTCCTTGAACTCCTGCTGCAGCGCCTGCGTCATGTCGCGCTTGGTCTCTTCGAACTCCTTGATGATGAGGGTCGTCGTCTGCTCGACGCGCAGCATGAAGGCCGCGGTGAGCAGCATGAACACCATCATCAGCCCCGTCATCAGGTCGGCCAGCGGAATCCAGTGGGTCTGGTTGCTCTGCCCCAGCTCGTCCATGGTCACATCGTCCTGGCTGTGCCGGCAAGGCGCACGACCTCACGCAGGCGATCGGTGAGCGGGCCGTAGTCCGACACAAATTTTTCCGACAGCGATGCCAGCTGGCGGCCCAGCGTCTCGAGGCTCTTGGTGAGCTCGTCCTGCAGGCCCTTGTCCAGCGTCATGACGCTCTCTCGCATGATCTCGAGGCCCCTGAGCAGCTGCTCGTTGACGTCGGTCTGCGACTTCTTCAGCGTATCGACCAGCAGTTGCTTCAGCTCCGCGTTGCTGGTCTGGGTCTGGGTGCCGAGGTTGCGCACCACTTCCGATACGTCGGACTGAACCTGCGTCACGCCGCTCCGCAGGGACACGGCGAGCTCGTCGAGCTTCTGTGCGAACTGCGGCGCCACATCCTTCATTTCCACCAGCACGGTGTGAAGCGCCTGCTCCGACTGCTGTATCAGCTGATATTGTTCGGCGATGCTCCTGATAAGAGCCTCGAGACTGGAAGCCGCCTCCACGAAACCGCCGGACTTCTCGGCGAGCTGATTGAAGCTGGCGGTCGCGGACCGGAGATCCTCGGCGCTTTGCTGCTGGACTGCCTGCAGCTTGTCCAGCTCGTCCTTGTACTGCCGCTGCCAGATCACGAGCTCGCCGACGGCGCGGTTCAGTTCCTTGAAGTTTTCGCCGAACTGCTCGTTGATCTGGGCATTGAAATCCGCGATCACCTCTTTCAGCGCCTCGATCAGCGCCTTGGAGCCATCCTCGGCCATCTTGCGGGCGAACTCGTCGAACGACCTGCGCAGCGCAATGGACTGATCGTTCTGCTCCTGCCGCATGAGCTTCAGCTGGGTCAGCAGGGTGCCGTCGTCGTTGCCGGCGATACTCTTCTGCAGCGCCTGAACGGCCAGCACCAGATCATCGAGGTTCGAGGCCTTTGGCGCACCGTCGGATTGCTGGATAGGCTCTTTCTGGAATTTGTGACGGACACGCAGTGCCAGCGCACCGGCAACGCCACTGACAGACGCCCAGAAGGCCGTCTTCACTCCCTCGAGAAGCTGCGGCACGCTGGCCGAGACATTGCGCGCATCAAAATGAAGCATCGCTAACGCGATGCCGAGGAAGCAGCCGAATATGCCGATCGTGGTCAGTATTTCGGGACCATGCGACACGGCAAACCGGTCGAAGCGCTTGAGAAAGTAAACGGTGGCGGCGATGTTGACCGCCACGATCAGCACGGTGACGGGATCGCCCAGCACCGCTGAAATTCCGTCCGCCGCGTGCGCGCTCAGGGAAAGGGTCAGCAACAGGCCTGAAATCAGATAACTACGCATTTTGATGGGCAGGTCAAATAGTGGGTTCGCGGGGCACGATTTATTTTTTCTCGTGTTTATCGCTGTGCGCCGGCGTCGCGCAGGCTAATTCGTGCATTTTGAAAAATCGCGGCCACGCTCGTCTTGCGCCCCGCGTTCAGGAGCTCGCCTGATTCAACGGATGCGGAGGCGACAATTTTTCCGGTGAACCGGGCAGGCGCCGATTACTCTGGCGGCCGATTTTTCCAAAGGCGATTTCGGATTATGCCCGTTTTAAATTTATCTATTGGGAAAACAAGGGAAAAAATCAGGCGAGAAAATCAGGCTGGAGTTATTTTATTTATAAGCCCGATGCATTGTTCATGAAGTTCCTGCGCCACGTCAGGCGACCTGAAACACTTCCAATATCGTCACTCCCCTCTCCGGTACCTCGCGGTGAAGCTGCACCGGCCTGTCCCGGTGACGAGGATCGCCGCCGGATGGAAATGGATTAGGCAGCCGAGCCTGCCCGGGTTTTCCGCGCATGGATTTGCGCACCGGCAGGGTTGCCGATGGCGGCCGGTTCATCATGAACGTGCCCGCGCGCCGCATCACCTTGCGGCCTTGCGGGCGCTGCCCCGGACTGCCCAGCGGCACCCACAACGACAGCACTGCTGCCGGACTCGAATCCGGTGATCGTCCGCTTTCTGACAAGGCTGCCGGCAGGCACTGCACGCAGGGCAGCAAGATTGACGGCCCCAGATCATCAGATCCGCCCTCCAACGCCTTCCACGATGTCCCCTGGCCGATGTCCCATACCTATTGGTTCCTGCTCATTGGCACCTTGCTGCTCGGGCGCGGCTTGGCGCCAAAGATATTCAAGGGCTTGCCGGCGACGCCGGCCATCGTGTACCTGATCGTCGGGCTGCTGCTGGGGCCTTCGGGAATGAATCTCTTCTACTTCGATCCGTTCCGGCAGTCCGCCTTGCTGGAAGTGCTGACCGAAGTCGCTGTGCTGATTTCGCTGTTTTCCGCCGGGATCAAGATGCCCGTCCCCGTCAGGATCGATCGCTGGTCTGCGCCGATCAGGCTGGCAGGGCCGGGAGTGGCGATCAGCGTGGCGCTGGTGGCGGCATTTGCGGTGCTGGCCCTCGGCTATTCATGGGGAGCCGCGATCTTGCTGGGGGCGATCCTGTCGCCGACGGATCCCGTGCTGGCCACGGATGTGCAATCGCGCCACCCCGGCGACAAGGACGACCTGCGCTTTGCGCTGACCTGCGAGGCCGGCATGAACGATGGAACCGCCTTTCCTTTCGTGATGCTCGGGCTCGGCCTGCTTGGCCTGCACGAGATGGGGCCGGCGGGATCGCGCTGGTTCATCGTCGATGCGATCTGGGCCACGGCGGCTGCCATCATCGTGGGCGTGCTGCTGGGCACCTTCACCGCAAGGATAGGCTGGCGATGGCGCGGCCTGCAGGGAGATCGCGAAATCCTCGATGATCTTGTCGGCCTCGGCCTGATCGCGCTTGTCTATGGACTGGCTGACAGCGTGAGCGCCTATGGATTTCTTGCGGTGTTCTTCGCCGGCGTCGCGCTGCGGCAGACCGAACTGGGACTTGCGCGGAAAGCGGGCATCCATCCGTCTAGACTGGACGACACCAGCCATGTGCCGCGACAAGACACGCAGGGCACGACGGATGCGCCAACCGTGCTGAGCACGAATGCGCTGATCTTCAAGGAGCACCTCGAACGCCTGTCCGAATTGCTGCTGGTGCTGCTACTCGGCGGGATGATGTTCCTCCAGTTCTGGAACTGGAGGACGCTTGCGCTTGCCGGCTTCGTGCTCTTGATCGCGCGTCCGCTGAGCACGGTGCTTTCGCTGGTGAGGTGCCCTCTGGGCGAAAGAATCCGCCCGCTGGCCTGCTGGTTCGGCGTGCGCGGCATCGGCTCGGTCTACTACCTCGTGTATGCGATCCAGCAGGGCGTGCCGCCGGCATTGGCGAGGGACATGATTCAGCTGGTGCTGATCGTGATCACGCTCTCCATCCTGTTGCATGGGGCCAGCGTCAAGCCGCTCATGGACCGCTTTTGGGCTCGCTCCTGAAAGGCAAGCGCCGGCCTAAATATCGCTGGCTTTGCGCGACAGGAAGCGTATAGTCAATCGCGCACTGCCCTCTCCGATCCGACTCTTTCCCGACCGCTTGTTTCCGCAACCGGCGCTCCTGCTGGACTCCTTTCGGCCCCTTCCCCTCACCGGAGTCTCTTCCATGATGAATTTTTCGGATCTCGATGTAACGACAGCAGGCATCAGTTTTTCCGTGCAACCTTCCTTCCGCTTCGGCTCGCGGCGCAACCTCTCTGCGCGCACGTGTTTTGTGTCGAACCAGACATTGGATGAGCTGGCCGCGCGACACTTGTACCAAAGCTCGCTGCCGGAAGAAATATTCCGTCGCTTCGAACCGGAAATCACCGGCATTGCGATCCGGCTCGCGCTCGCCGGCGTCGAGGGCAAGCCTCTGGTGGTTCGCAACGGGAATTTCAGCGTGATCGACAATTGATGGCCTGCCGGTCGCCATGACCGGCGGCAGCTGCTGATGCGCCCTGCTCGTATTGCGCCGAAGGGCTCCGCTACCGGCGTGGCTGACTACCGTCATTCACGGCAACAGGGCCGGAGCGCTCCGGGCAGGCAGAAACTTCGATCTGCCGATGGCTGTCTGATTGGATATAACACTTCGAAACAGCGTTGACGGCGTCCCCGGTGCGACTCGCAGACTTCATTCGCGGCAGTCTGGAAGAAATCGTCCAGGCCTGGATAGCTTTTGCGAGTTCGCTGCCTGCGCTACAGAGCCTGGTGCTCTCCGAACAGGAAAATCATGTGCGTGCGTTGCTGCTGTCGATCTCCACCGACATGGAGCGGGCGCAGAGCGAGGATGCGCGTCGAAGCAAGGCGCAGGGGAGACAGACGCTCGAGGAAGCCGGTCACACGGGGCTGGATATCAACTCGGAGGAACACGGCGTCGTGCGCTTTGGTCAGGGCATGTCCGTGCCCGAACTCTTTTCCGAATTTCGCGCGCTGCGCGCCTCCGTCGTATTGCTTTGGTCCGGTTCCCTCGCAGGCCAAGTGCCGTCACTCTTCGATGAACTGACCCGCTTCAACGAGGCGATCGACCAGGCGCTGTCGCGGTCCCTGATCATGTTTGTCGCGGAGCAGGAGAAAAAAATCAAGCGCCTCGACCAGGTGCTGTCCACCATTCCCGACCATGCATTCGTGCTGGACACGGGCGGCCGGCTGCTTTACGCGAACCGGGCGCTGGCGGAGCATTTCAAGCTGCCGACGGAGCAGATGATCGGCCGCTCCCTGTCCGAGCTCGGCGTGACGGCGGCAGCGCAATTCGGCAAGGAGATCGCGCAAGTTGCGGCCGAGCGTCGGCCCGTGCAGTCGGAAATCCTCTCCGAGCCGGAGCCGGGGAATCAGCGGGTGCATGAATACGTATTTGCGCCCATCCTCGACGAGAATGCCGAGGTGGAAGCGGTGATCGGGACGGCGCGCGACATCACAGAGCGCAAGCTGCATGATGCCGCCATCTGGCGAAAGGCCAACTTCGATGCACTCACCGACCTGCCCAACCGCTATCTTTTTCGGGATCGCCTGGATCATGAGATTCGACATGCGGAGCGGACGGGTTCCGTCGTGGCGCTGCTCTTCATCGACCTCGACCACTTCAAGGAAGTCAATGATGCGCTCGGACACGCAGAAGGCGACAGGCTCCTGCAGCAGGCCGCCCAGCGCATCCGTGCTTGCACCCGCGCCGAAGATACTGTCGCGCGGCTAGGCGGGGACGAGTTCACGGTCATACTCGCCGGGGTTCATCACGGCGAGGATGTGCAGCAGGTCGCGCAGAAGATCGTCGACAAGCTGGCGGAACCGTTTCATCTCGCTGGCGATCCGGTGCGGGTGTCGGGCAGCATCGGCATCACGCTCTACCCGCGCGACGCCACGGTGCCTGAAGACATGCTGCGCAACGCGGACCAGGCCATGTACGTGGCCAAGAACGCCGGGCGGAGCTGCTTCCGGTTCTTTGCCAATGGGCTGATGCCGGAGCCGCGCGAGCAGCTCGTCGCAGATCTTCGGCAGGGACTGGGCGCGCATGAATTCGTCCTCTATTTTCAACCGATCGTGCGCCTGCAGACCGGACGGATAGAAAAGGCGGAAGCGCTGGTCCGGTGGCGCCACCCGCGGCAAGGCTTGCTGCCCCCGGCTTCGTTCGTCCGTGCCGCCGAAGATGCAGGCCTGATCGCAGACATTGATCATTGGGTGATGCAGGAGGCGGCAAGAAGATGCGCGGAATGGACGGAAGCCAGTCCGTTCCAGATCAGTGTCAATCCGTCGCCGCTGGCCTTGCTGGCGCCGGTCGATGCGGGCGGGGGAACCAGCGAGCCTGGCTCGGTGGGGATTCCGCCAAACGGCCTCGCCATCGAGCTCGCGGAATCGGTGCTGCTGCAATCCACGCCGGAGGTGCAGCGCGGGATTGCCGGCCTGCGGGGTGCGGGTGTGCAGATTGCGCTCGAAGATTTCGGCAGCGGGCGCGCGGGCATGTCCTACCTGGCACACGCTGACGTCGATTACCTGAAGATCGATCAGGGATTCATCAAGGACCTGCTGGCCAATTCCACGCACCGCGCGGCCGTCGGCGCGACCATCAGCCTGGCGCATGAACTAGGGATGACCGTGATCGCGGAAGGGGTGGAAACTGCGGGGCAACGGGATTGGCTTCTCGGTGCCGGCTGCGACTATGCGCAGGGTTTCCTGTTCTCGGAGGCGCTGCCGGCGGAAGATTTCTCGCGCATGCTGCGGCAGCAAAGGCAGACGCAGATTCATTGAGCGGCTGGTGCTTCGTATCTTGTGCCCGCATCGGTAGCACCGCTGGCGTCCGGGGATCGGGTATCGGTCTGGGAATCTCTTTTCGCCTGTTCCTTCGCCTTGTCTCGCGTGGCTTTGGCGTTTCGTCTGCACGCATCCTTCGCTTCGCCCACCTGGTCTTCGCATCTGGCTTTGGCCACGTCGAATTCGGCATCGGCCTTTGACTCGGCGAGGTTGAGGCGGTTCTTCGGCGAATTGCGCTCCATGACCTTTGCTTGCGCCTCGGCGACAGATTTTTGTCCGTCGGCTTCGGCCTCGCAAATTTTCTTTGCATTGTTTTTCAGCGCATCGCACTGCTTCAAGGCGAGCTCGTGCTGCTGCTGTATCTGTTTTTTCGACAGCGCTTGTCCCTGTGCGGTGGCTGCCGGCGCCCCCAGCAGGATCGGCAATAGCGCGACTGCAGCGACGGTGAAAAGCTGCTTACCACAGGAATTCATGACTATCTCCAGGTCAGGTTGAAGGCTGGGCCCAAAAGGAGGCAACGCTCTTTCCATCTTGGCGCGGGGA
>JACCDH011114534.1_pt1 | contig 17777 bp, 15 predicted proteins | sample 7442481 | NCBI WGS metagenome assembly JACCDH01 (sample SAMN15323433, study PRJNA562643) | freshwater metagenome | isolation source: river surface water | place: USA:Blue River Watershed | collected 2017-08-15
ACAAATGGAGGGTGGCTGGTATCATGGTATTTTTGCAGGAACGTATTGGTATAAAAATTTAATTATTTTAAATGATGAATCACCCGTAATGACCAATCAAATTAAAAAGGGATATGATGATTTAACAATTGGTGGATTTTTGGCTACGGGAATTTATTATAAAAATATCTCCAATACACTCAATGCTAATTATTCATTTGGTTTAACTTATCAATTAGGTATAGCGCAAAATGTTCGTGGATACTCTTTTGTTACCAATAGCGACGTTAAAAAAGGAGTTGTAGATAGTTTTATATATTTAAATTTTAGTTATTATTTCCCAATTAAACCAGGGGTTAAACCTGATGAAGTTGTGGATGAAGGTTGGGATAAATAAATTTTACGTTTTGAAAATAGTTCATCAAATCAGTTTTTATCTAATTTTATCAGGAATTATTCTTTTGCCATTTTATTATAAAATTGCTCATGTTCCGTTTATTGTAGCTTTTCCTTTAGTGGTGTTTGATTTTTTTAAGGAAAAAAACAAAACTTTTAACTTACATAAATTTACAGCAGTTATTTTTGTTTCGATTTTGGGTTATGTGCTACTTAAAATTTCAGGGATAATTTATTCGGTAAATTTAAATGAAGGTTTACATCACTTGGAGCAATTATTATCTCTGATATATATATCGTGTACGATTGCTTTTTTCGATTTTTCTTCCAAACAAATACTATTAGTTAAAAATAGCTTTATATATTCGGTTGTTTTGGGTTGCGTTTTTTTATTTATTTACTCATTTAGAGAAACAGATGAGTACGTTACTATTTCAAAATATACATATACTAATTTAAGTGCTTTTAATCATCCATCTTATTATACATTATTACTTAATACGGCTTTATTTTTAACTATCTGTAAAAAGTGGAATATATTAAGTCGTAATCAAATTATTAGTAACATATTAATTGTTTTATTTTTATTGGTTTTTATTCTTCTTTTTGTATCTAAAGCAGGTAATTTGGTAATGATTTTTACTGTAATTGCTGGGTTAGTTTGGTTAACTAAAAAACAATATGTTAAACCTTTTTATAGTTTTGTTTTTGTATTTTTGATGGGAGTTGTTTTGATGGGGGTATATACTTTTTCTCCTCTTAATCAAAGAGTAAAAGAAGGTGTAGAAAAAACTTTAGATGAACCAGATAAGGTTTTTACAAAAGAAATGAGTAGTACAGAAACTCGAAGATTTATTTGGAAAGCAGGTTTAGATAAAATTAAAGAAAAGCCTTTGATAGGTTATGGAACAGGTAGTTTTAAAACAGTTTTATTTGATAATCCAAATGATGAAGAGTTTGTTTTTAACGCCCACAATCAATTTTTAGAAGATTGGATTGAAAATGGAATTTTTGCATTGATTTTTTTAAGTATATGGTTGTTTTTAGTAGGTGGTATTCATTTTCAAACAAATTGGTATTTAGCACTATTTTTAATTGCACATATATTTTTGAATTTAGGCGTAGAAACCATGTTAAGTAGGTTGGCTGGTATGCAATATATAAGTATTGTTACAGGTTTTACTTTACATTATTTACAAAATAAAGATATTTACAATGAAGGTTAAAAAAATAATTACTGTTGTTGGCGCTCGTCCGCAATTTGTTAAGGCTGCAGTTTTAAGTAGGTTGTTTAAAAATATCCCTAGTATTGAAGAAAAAATTATTCATACCGGACAACATTTTGATGCAGGTATGTCGGATATTTTTTTCCAAGAAATGGACATTCCTCAACCTCATTTCCGTTTAGATATTAATGGAGTAGGGCATGGGGCAATGACGGGTAGAATGTTGGAAAAGATTGAGGAAGTATTGATACAAGAAAAACCCGATTTGGTTTTAGTGTATGGAGATACCAATTCTACTTTGGCAGGTGCCTTGGCAGCCAGTAAGTTGCATATAAAAGTAGCACATGTAGAAGCTGGATTAAGAAGTTTTAACAACAAAATGCCCGAGGAAATTAATCGGATTTTAACGGATAGAATCAGTAGTGTATTATATGCGCCAACTCAAACTGCAGTAAATAATTTACAAAAAGAAGCCTTTAATCAATTGGATTGTGAAATTGTTTTGTCGGGGGATGTAATGCAAGATGCAGCATTGTTTTATGCCCAAAAATGTGATGAAAATTGTAGTGATATAGTTAAAGATTTACCTTCGAAATTTATTTTATGCACCATTCATCGTGCCGAAAATACGGATGATTTAAATAATTTAACCCAGATAGTAGAGGCTGTAAATCATATCCATAATTCTATCCCGGTAGTATTACCATTACATCCTCGTACACAAAAACTAATTCAACAATCAGGCTTACAACTAAATGCTTTGGTTTTACCACCAGTGGGTTATTTTGATATGTTATACTTATTAAAAAATTGTTGTTTAGTAATGACGGATTCGGGTGGTTTACAAAAAGAAGCTTTCTTTTTTAGTAAAAATTGTGTAACCATGCGTGAGCAAACGGAGTGGGTAGAGTTGGTAGAAAACGGATTTAACGTATTATCTGGTGCAAATAAAAATAATATTATTCAACTTTGTTTGGATATGTTACAAAAGCAAAATAATTTTAATATTAATTTATACGGGAATGGTGAGGCTGGACAAAACATTACCAATCATATTTTAAAATACATTTAGTATGTCGGTTATTTTAACAGGAATACAAGCAACAGGTACACCGCACCTAGGAAATATTTTAGGTGCAATTTTACCTGTTGTGGAATCTAGTAAAACATCACAAAATACAACCTATGGTTTTATTGCAAATTTACACAGTTTAACTACTATTAAAGATGCGCAAACCATTAGGCAAAATACATTATCGGTTGCTGCTACATGGTTGGCAATGGGTTTTGATATCGAAAAAAATGTTTTTTATAAACAGTCGGATATTCCCCAAGTAACCGAATTAATGTGGTATTTGGATTGTTTTATGAGTTTCCAAAGATTATCTTTAGCACATTCTTTTAAAGATAAATCCGAGAATATTTCCGAGGTAAATGCTGGGTTATTTAATTATCCAGTTTTAATGGCTGCGGATATTTTGTTGTATAATACAGATCTGGTTCCAGTAGGTAAAGACCAAAAGCAACATTTGGAATTTACTCGAGATTTAGCTCAAAAAATTAACCATCAATACGGAGAAGTTTTTACTGTTCCCGAAATACAACTGAACGAAAAATCGATGTATGTGCCAGGTATAGATGGGCGAAAGATGAGTAAGTCCTATGGTAATGGTATCAATATTTTTGCACCCGAAAAGGAATTGCGTAAAACTATTTTAAAAATTATTACAGATGTTACTCCATTAGAGGAGCCAAAAAATCCTGATGTTTGTATTGTTTTTCAGTTGTATTCTTTATTAGCTTCCGAAAGTCAAATAAATGAAATGCGACAAAAATATTTAGCTGGTAATTACGGTTATGGGCACGCTAAAATAGAATTGTACGAATTAATTTTAGAAAATTTTAAATCGGAGCGAATTGCATATAACAATTATATGAGTGATCCCGTAACGATAGATAATGCTTTAAAAATTGGTAAAGAAAAAGCAGAATCCATTGCCAACAATACCTTACAAAGGATTAGAAAAATTTTAGGATATGTATAAAAAAACACTTAGTTTTTGGTTTGCCTTATTTGTAGTAATGCAATCTTATGCTCAAACACATTGGAATCCAGTGAATATTGATAATTCCAATAGTTTAAATAAAATAGTATCCTTTAATGCTTCAAAAATTATTGCTGTTGGTAATAATGGATATATTGTGGAATCTTATAATGCAGGAGATAATTGGAATGTAATCAATTCGCCAACTTCGGAAAATTTATTAGATGTTTTTATCGAATCTAATTCGGTATTTTGGATAGCAGCATCCAATGGTAAATTATACAAAACAAGTAATAATGGTAATAATTGGGCAACCTTTAATGTAAGCTCAAATGCAATTAATGCCATCGATTTTAAAGGGGATAAAGGAATTGCAGTGGGTAATAATGGTAGCGTTTTTAAATCTACTGATAAGGGAGGAAATTGGACAGATTTAGGTGTGCAAAGTATTTATAACTTAAACAATGTTTTACATATTAACGATACTTTAATTATTGCTGTGGGTGCAAATGGTACCATTTTAAAAAATATTCGTGATCAAGAGGATTGGTTAACTATCGAGAGTAATACTTCCGAAAGTTTAAATGCTTTAGAGTATCATTTTTTAAAAAATCAAATTGTTATTGCTGGAAATAAAGGGGTAAATATTCGTGTAAATCCTATCAATTTTACTGTTTCTAATTCAACCAATGGAAACGAGTGGTTTAGAGATATTCATTGCTCCACCAATCAAATTTGTTATTGGGTAGGTTTTAATCAAATGATTTCTTTAGAGGAGCCAAATCGACAAAGAACTATAAATATTACGCAAGAAGAAAATGTAACTTCCATAACGTTTGTAAATTTATCGCGTGGTTTTTTAACTACTACTAGTGGTAAAATTTACGAAACCAATACCAGTGGATTTTTGTTAAGTAGTGTTGGAGTTGAAACGCCAGAAATTTCAATTTATCCCAATCCTGTAGTTAGTTTTTTACATATCCAAACGTATTTAAACGATTTTAGAGTAAAAGTGTATGATTTATCGGGTAAATTGGTGTTAATTGAGCAAAATCAAAAAATAATAGATTTTTCTGGAATGCAACCTAATACATATTTTATCGAGGTAATTTCAGAACAATCGGTTTTTCGTACTAAGTTGATTAAATTATAATGGATATCAGTAAAGAAATTAGTTTAGTAATTATTTTAATTTATTTTTCAATTTTACTTCTAGTATCTTATTTTACCAATCGTAATTCTACCAAGCAATCCTTTTTTACGGGCGATAAAAATTCGCCTTGGTTTTTGGTAGCATTTGGGATGATTGGCGCTAGTTTATCTGGAATTACTTTTATTTCGGTTCCCGGTACAGTTCATCAAGATGGTTTAACCTATTTAGCCTTGGTTTTTGGCTTTTTATTGGGTTATATTTTTATTGCATTCGTGCTTTTACCCATATACTACAAGCTAAATTTAACCTCTATATATACCTATTTAAACGGTAGGTTTGGTAAAAAAAGTTATTTAACTGGTGCTATTTTCTTTTTGCTCTCAAAAGTTGTAGGTGCTTCTTTGCGTTTGTTTTTAGTGGCAGAGGTATTAGATATATTTTTGTTTCAACCCTATGGTATTCCTTATTTTTTAGGTATTGTTTGTACGATATTTTTAATTTGGGTGTACACCTTTAGAGGGGGTATTAAAACTATCGTTTGGACAGATACTATACAAACAGCAAGTATGTTATTGGCAGTTGGTATTTCTATTTATTTCATTAAAAATCAACTCAATTTATCATTTGGTGAATTAATTACAACTCTACAAGAAAGTTCTTACGCACATATTGTAGATTGGAAAAATAAATCTTGGGGTAGTTTTTTCCTTAGTTTATTAAATGGAGCTTTAATTGCAGTTGTTATGACAGGTTTGGATCAGGATATGATGCAAAAAAACCTAACATGTAAAAATCTTAAAGATGCACAAAAAAATATCATTAGCTACAGTATTATTTTAATTCCTGTTAACCTTTTGTTTTTGATTTTAGGAATTTTATTATACACATTTGCCATCCAGCAAAATTATTTAAGTATCGAGGAAGTAAATAACAATACCTATTATTGTATGCAATCGGCTAATTACTTAATTGATAGCGATATAACGCCAGATAAATTGTTTCCAACTTTAGCTGGAAAGGGATATTTTCCGCCTGTTTTAGGGATAGTTTTTTTAATAGGTTTAATTGCTGCAGCTTATTCCAGTGCCGATTCTGCTTTAACGAGCTTAACAACCAGTTTTTGTGTTGATATTTTAGGAAATACAAATACTAAAATACGAATTTGGGTGCATATTGGTATGTCGCTGGTTTTAGTGTTAATGATAATTGTATTTAAACAAATTAATAGCTCTAGTGTTATCAAAGAAGTTTTTAATTGGGCAGGTTTAACGTACGGTCCGCTTTTGGGGCTATTTAGTTTTGGAATTTTTACAAAAAAAAGTATAAAAGATAATTTTACACCTTTTATAGCAATTTTCTCAGTAATCACAAGTTTTTTATTACATAAATACAGTAAAATTTTGTTCAACGATTATCAAATCGGATTTGAAATTTTATTAATCAATGCCTGCATAACTTTTTTGTTACTTTATTTTTCGGGAAAAAAATTAAGTAAATAATTAGTGCTGAAAATAATGTAGCATATTTAAATGATTTTAAATATTGAAAGCTACTTTATTTAGGGGGAATCAATAATATTTGTTTTTAAATATATTTTGATATAAATTTTTAATCGTTAAATTTCTTTTTTAATAATTTCATTTTCTCTAATTCTAAAACTTCTTTAGTGTTTTGAGGGAAATCTCCATTCATCATCCAAGCATAATAAGATGGTTCTTGGCTCAGTACATCTTCCACTCTTTTCCCACTGTGTTTACCAAAATTAAACAAAACATTTTGTTCTTTATCGTACTTAAATCTGCATACTAAATCCACGCAATTGTCCCTTTTCGAAAACTCTGAAAGCACATCGATGTTGTTTTGAATTGGTTTAGTTTTTATGCCATCTTCCTCAACTTCGGTATCTTTGTACCTATCCAACATAGCTTCTAAAATTTCTAAAGTAGCATAAGTATCTGCGGCTGCACTGTGTGCATTTTCTAAATCTTTTCCGGTGTAAAATTTATATCCAGCGGATAAAGTTCGGCGCTCCATTTTGTGAAATAAATTTTGCACATCCACCAATCGTCTGTCCTGAATAGTAAATGCAATTCCGGCGCGATGAAATTCTTCTATTAAAAAAGGAACATCAAATTTATTCGAATTAAAACCCGCTAAATCTGCATCACCAATAAAATCGAATAAACCTTTGGCAATTTGTTTAAATTGGGGTTCGTTGGCTACATCTTTATCATATATCCCATGTACCAATGAGGATTCTAATGGAATAGGAATTCCTGGGTTTACTTTTCGTGTTCGTTCTTCACGTGTTCCATCTATGTTTAATTTTACAATGGATATTTCTACAATTCTATCCTGAGTAACATTTACTCCTGTGGTTTCTAAATCAAAAAAAACTAATGGTTTTTGTAAATGAAGTTGCATAGTATATGTGTATTAAAAAAAAAGACTTGAGATTTTGGCTCAAGTCTTTTTTATAAAAATTAAATTTTATTATTTTTTCTCAATCATTTCAATTTTGTTATCGTAGCTTACATAGTAAACACCTTTATTTAAAGATTTGATATCTACATCCTTACCAACACCTTTTCGAACTAAGCTACCAAATTGATCGGTGATTTCAAACATTGTTTCTGCAGGAGCACCACTTGCATCTTTAAATCTAACCTTGTCATCAATTTTCAATAAATTTTCATTCGCAATAAAAACCTCAGCAATAGGAGATTTTAGTAATCTAGCCTCTTTACTTTCACGAGCTTTTTTAGTGTAATCCACTTGTTTAACTCTAAATTTATTAGCTCCAGAGTGTGGTTTAGTTTGGAAAGTATAGGTGTGTTCACCATTTGTACCTTTTCCTTTGACCTCGCCTACTTTTATCCATTTATTCCATCTAAATTGTTCTACAATGTAAGGTAAACTTCCAGATTCATCTGTAGTTGTCCATGATAAAACTCCATTGTTTTCCACTTTAATTGTTTTAATTTCAAAAGTAGAAGCCGATCGTAAAACTTCAGGATTAAGAACACGAGGAGCACAACCATCCTTATATTCAATTTTAACAACAACTGATTCGCCCTTTTTAATTTGGTAACTAGAGAAATCAATTTCAAAAGCACTTGAGTTAATTTCGTCGATAGATTGTTTATTATTAATTTTCACATCTGCAACACAAAAACCAACACCACTAGAGCTAAAAGGGTTTTGTACATATAAATTAGTTCCTTGAAATGTACCTTCAAATACTAATTCATTTTGAGCATTAACAGCTAAAACACTTAAAGATGTTACTAAAGTTAAGATCCATTTATTCATACCAATTCAAATTTTTGGCTTTTATATTGTAAGTTTTTTTTTCTCGAGGTACAATAATAATACAAAAGCAATGATTATCAAAATAAAGATTAATATTTGTTTAAAATAATTTCAACATTTTATGTGTTGATTTTAAAACAAAATTCACTTTATCAAATTAAATACCATTTTTAAGCATTGATATTTAGGTAACTTTTTTCACAAAAATATAAATAAGTTTTTTTACAAACTGAAATAATCCTTAATAATTTAATACTTTTGCAGTCAAATTGATACAAGATGGTTCAAATTTCCAAAAGAGGGGTTAAAATGCCCGAGTCGCCTATTCGTAAATTGGCTCCAAAAGCAGAGGAGGCTGTTTCCAGAGGGGTGCATGTTCATCATTTAAATATCGGTCAACCAGATATATTAACTCCGGATTGGGCGCTTCAAAAAATGAAGGATTCTGTAGCTAAAGTTATAGAGTATAGTCCGTCTGCCGGAAATTTAAGTTTAAGAAAAGAATTTGTTGAATATTACAAAAATTACAATATTTCTTTATCTGCCGAGCAAATCATGATTACTTATGGAGGATCGGAAGCCTTAATGATTTCTTTACTAAGCTGTTTAAATCCTTGGGATGAGGTAATTGTTCCGGAGCCTTTTTATGCCAATTACAGTAGTTTTGCTGGTGCAGCGGATATTTCGGTAGTTCCAGTTACTTCTAGTATTGAGGATAATTTTAAATTACCACCTATATCAGAGTTTGAAAAATTAATTGGTCCACGTACCAAAGCTATTTTGATTTGTAGTCCGAATAACCCAACGGGTTACACCTATTCTAAAGAAGAACTCGATAAATTAAAACAAATTTGTTTAAAATATGATTTGTTTTTAATTGCAGATGAGGTGTATAGAGAGTTTTATTACAATGGCGATTATGCTCCATCTGTAATGGAATTAAGCGGTTTGGAAGATAAAGCGATTTTAATTGATTCGGCTTCTAAAAGATATAGTATGTGTGGGGTTAGAATTGGTGCAATTATCAGTAGAAATAAAGAGGTAATACAAACAGCTTTAAAATTTGGACAAGCCAGATTAAGTCCGCCTTATTTCGGTCAGTTGGTAGTAGAAGAAGCCCTAAAAGCTCCTAAAAGTTATTATCAGGAAGTTAAAGATGAATATCAAAAAAGAAGAGATATAATTGTAGAAGAATTATCTAAAATACCTCATGTAAAATTTAGTTTTCCAAATGGTGCATTTTATACTATGGCAGAATTACCAATTGATGATGATGAAAAGTTTTGTTCTTGGTTGTTAACCGATTTTAGTTTTGAAAGTGAAACCGTAATGTTATCGCCAGGAAGCGGATTTTATATTACAGAAGGTATGGGGAAAAATCAAGTGCGAATTGCTTACGTTTTAAACGGGGAAAAACTAAAAAAAGCGATGCAGTGTTTAACTAAAGCTTTAGAGGTTTACCCAGGAAGAACCAAATAAATGGAAGTAACAGATAAAGATATTTTTTTTATGCAAGCAGCTTTAAAAGAAGCTAAAATTGCAATGGAAAAAGATGAAGTTCCTGTGGGTGCTGTAGTGGTGTATCAAAATCAAATTATTGCCAGAGCACACAATCAAACCGAAAGTTTAAATGATGTTACAGCACATGCCGAAATGCTGGCTATTACGATGGCATCAGATTATATTGGCGGGAAATTTTTAAATGAATGCACTTTATATATAACTCTAGAGCCTTGTGTAATGTGTGCAGGCGCTTGTTATTGGAGCAGATTTAAACGAATTGTAGTAGGGGCTAAGGACGAAAAACGTGGATTTAAAAGTAAAGGAGATGATTTATTGCATCCAACTACGGAATATATGGATGGTGTTGTTGAGGAAGAGTGTAGTAAAATTTTAAAAGATTTTTTTAAATTAAAAAGATTATAATATTGTAACATAAATTAATGATAATCAGTAACTTAACACTAGTGATTACTTTTAACACTATTGCAAGATTAAATAAATAAAAATTTAACTTGAAAAATAAGATTGATTTTTTTATTATTTTAGCGAATGTAGAAAGAATTAAAACTATGAGCGATATTTCAGTACATAATTCTAATAAAGCAAACTTAGATTTAAACGATTTTAAGTTGGAAGTTTTGGCTGATTTTAAAATTGCCATGGAAAGTCGCGAGGCTTCACTTTTGGGAAGAAAAGAGGTTTTAACTGGAAAGGCAAAATTTGGTATTTTTGGCGATGGGAAAGAGTTGGCGCAAATTGCTTTAGCGCGTAATTTTCAAAAAGGCGATTTTAGATCGGGTTACTATCGTGATCAAACTATTGTTTTGGCTTTAGGAGAAGTAACTTTACAACAGTACTACTCCCAAATGTACGCCCATACGGATATTGAACATGAGCCACAATCGGGCGGCCGACAAATGAATTGCCATTACGGAACACGATATATCAATCCCGATGGAACATGGAAAAATATGGTGGATTTAAAGGTGAGTACCACCGATTTATCTCCAACAGCATCGCAAATGCCCCGCTCCATTGGTTTAGGTTTGGCATCCAAATTTTACCGAAATAACCCTTTGTTACAGGATTTATCTCAGTTTTCGAATAATGGTAATGAGGTAACTTTTTGTACTATTGGGGATGCATCTACTTCCGAAGGTATATTTTTAGAAGCAATTAATGCGGCGGGTGTTTTACAAATTCCTGTGGTTTTTTCGGTTTGGGATGATGGTCACGGAATTTCAGTTCCTGTAGAGTTGCAAACAACTAAAGCAAGTATTAGTAAAGCTTTGGCTGGTTTTCAAAAACAACCCGATACCAATGGTTTAGAAATTATAAAAGTTAATGGTTGGGATTATCCTGCCTTGATTCGTGCGTACGATAAAGCAACAAAATTAGCGCGCGAACAACATATTCCTGTTTTGGTTCACGTATCGGAACTTACTCAGCCTCAGGGTCATTCCACATCTGGTTCGCACGAAAGGTACAAAAGCAAAGAGCGTTTGGAGTGGGAAAAAGAATACGATTGTAATGTGCAATTCGAAAAATGGATTATCGAGAATAAAATTGCAAACGAAGAGGAGCTGGAGAAAATAAAAGCGGATGCAAAAATTGCTGTGCGCGATGCCAAAAACGAGGCTTGGAAGGCATATATAACGCCATTAAAAGAGGAGTTGAACGAGGTGATTACTTTGATTGATGCAGTTTTATCCGAAAACATTTTTGTAAACGAAATTAATGAAATTAAAAATTCGCTGTTATCTGAGCTAGATTTGTATCATCATTACATGATTACAGCGGTTAAAAAAATTATTCGTTTATTCATTCATCAACCTAACGCTAAAGTTGAGGATTTAAAAAATTGGTTGGCTAAACAAAAAGATTTAAATCACGATAGATACAACTCATTATTATACACCGAAACTTTTTCATCAACTTCTGTAAATCCTGTTGCTCCTGTTTACACGGAGGAAAAACCAGTGGACGGACGAATTATTTTACGCGATAATTTTGATGCTATTTTAGCTAAAGATAATCGTGTATGTATTTTTGGTGAAGATAGCGGTAAAATTGGTGGGGTAAACCAAGGTTTAGAAGGTTTACAAGTAAAATATGGCGAAATGCGTGTGTTTGATACCGGTATTCGCGAAGCTACGATTATGGGTAAAGGTGTGGGAATGTCTATTCGTGGCCTCAGACCCATTGCAGAAATACAATATTTAGATTATGTGGTTTATGGTTTAATGACTTTAACCGATGATTTAGCATCCTTGCATTATCGTACCAAAGGCGGACAAAAAGCTCCTATAATCATACGTACCAGAGGGCATAGATTTGAAGGGATTTGGCACTCGGGCTCCCCAATGGGTATGTTGATAAACAGTTTACGAGGTTTGGTTATTGCCGTTCCGCGCAACATGACACAAGCGGCTGGGATGTATAATACACTTTTGGAAGCCCACGACCCAGCTTTAATTGTGGAACCTTTAATGAGTTACCGTAAAAAAGAATTGTTACCAGATAATTTAGGCGAATTTAAAACACCAATAGGTATTGCCGAAGTTTTACAAGAAGGTACGGATGTAACTTTGGTAACTTATGGAACATGTGTTTCGATTGCCGAAGAAGCTATTACGCAATTAAAACAATTTGGGATTAGTGTGGAATTAATTGATATCCAAACTTTATTGCCATTTGATTTAACTGGAGTAATTGGTAAAAGTATTGCGAAAACCAATCGTGTGGTGTTTATGGATGAGGATGTTTCTGGTGGTGCTACTGGTTTTATGATGCAAAAAGTATTGGACGAGCAAAATGCGTATTTCCATTTAGATGCTCAACCTAAAACGTTAAGCGCTAAGGATCACCGACCGGCTTATGGCTCGGATGGTAATTATTTTAGCAAACCAAATGTAGAGGATGTTTTTGATACCATTTACAATTTAATGCGCGAGGGTAATCCAATAAAATTCCCCGAATTATATTAAAGATATGCAATCCAATTTCATTCGACTTATTCACAACAAAGGATTTAAATGGAATAAAGTAAGTGATTTTTGGTTGAAAGGAAATATAAATAAAGCACCAGAAAACACAAGTATTTCTGGTGCTTTTGATTTTTTAAAATCCAACTCTTTTGGTTTTGCTTGGATAAATGAACAAGAAGAATCCATTGTTTCAGCTACAGATATTAACTGTAGCATACCCGTGTTTTATTTTTGGGATGGACATGAATTTTGTTTAAGCGATGATGTGGCATTTTTAGCGCAAAAATTTTCGTGTGCTTTAGATGAAAATCAAATTTCGTTCTTCGAGCAGTTTGGATATACATCGGATAATCATACTTTATACAAAAATATTTTTAGCTTATTAGGTGGGAGTTTGCTTACTTTCGATTGTAAAAATAAAACCTTAGATATTCAAAATTACATTATTGTATCTAGGCAACAAAATAACCCAAAAGTACTTAAAAATATTTGTGATCACTTATGGGGTAAAATTATACAACAATTACAAAATAAAACAGCAGTTGTGCCATTAAGTGGCGGTTGGGATAGTAGATTTATTTTATCGGCTCTGGTGTTGCATAACGTAAAAAATATCATCTGTTTTACATACGGAAAAGCGGATAGCTTCGAAGTGAAAACTGCTCGAAAAATTTGCCAAAAACTAAATGTGCAATGGTATTTTGTGGAATATAATTCTGAGTTATTACAATGCTACACAAGTCAGTTGGGTTGGGAATACGAGCAATTTGCAAATCAATTTACAAGCATAGCTTACGAGCAAGATTTTTTTGCCATTTACAGCTTAAAACAAAAGGGTTTATTTCCTAAAAATGCTGTTTTTTTACCAGGATTTTGTGGCGATTTTTATGCAGGTAGTAAAACAATTCCAGCAAATATCAATACTTTACAAAAGCTAATCAAACATACCTTTAACAAAAATGCTTTTGAGGGAAATATCGATTTAGAGAATCAAAAAATAATTGAACAAAGTTTACAAAACTGCAAGGCTATAAATTTAAATGATAGCTACCAAAAATGGTATTCCAATCATAAATCCGATAAATACATCAACAATGGTTTGCGCGCTTTTGAGTTTTTTGATTTCCAATGGATTTTCCCTTTAATGGATTATGAGTATTTAAATTTTTGGAAAAACTGTAGCGAGCAACAATTGAAAAACAAATTGTTTTATCAAGATTTTTTGGTTGAACACTATTTTAAAATTCTAGGAATAGATTTCGATTTAAAAACCTCCGAAGAAAAAGTGTATCAAAACTCAATTGTTCAATCGATAAAAAAAATTGTACCCAAAAAATTTAAAAACAAATTACAAAAATTATTGTTTAAAAATCAAACTTTTGTAAACAACCAAAATCTTCTAGCTCAAATTTTTGCTGAAGATTTACCAAATAAAAATTTCAAAACATCTACAAACGAAAACCAAATGCACGCAAAATGGTGTTTGAGTAAGATTTAATAAATTTATGTTAATTTACAAAAGTTTGAGTTTATTAATTAATAATTTGTTATGAATTCTATAGATGATTTTGTTCCTGAATGGATCGAAATGAGTAGATTAAATTCAACTATACCTGATGTTTTAGAGTATAATGTTATTGATAAAATTATAGGAAATACAGATTCAGATGTATTTGTATATAACTTACTTAATCCAACATGGAGAAAATTTCCATCAAAACATTTTAAACTACAGAATTTAGTTTTTGAAAAAAAAGCTGCTATAACAGATGTAATTTCTGTAAATTTTAGTGCAGATGGACTAATGATTTCCGAAAAATTAAAAAAAATATTAGAAAAATTTGATTTAGGTATTCATAGATTTTATCCTGCAACAATTTTTGATGATAAAACAAAACAACATTACAATTATTATTGGCTTCACTTTATTTTTGATGAAACAATTCAAAATTATATTGATTATTCAAATTCCACATTTTTAGTTCAAGAAAAGTTAGAAGGAGAAATTGTAAATCAATTTGAATTGAAGTTTGATAATCAAAAACACTATTCTAAATTTTGTAAAAATGCTCATGATCTATGGGTAAAATCAGATGAGCCAATTCCATTTAAAGAAGTTAAAATCAAATTTTTAAAGTTAAAGAAAAAAACACCTGATATAATTGGTTTCGGTAGAGTTGATTCCGATTTGTATTGTACGAAAAAATTAAGACTCGAACTTGAATATAATCATATTACAGGAATAGTATTTAAAGGAAGTAAGAGAATATCTTATGAATTTGAAGTTCTTTAAATTAAAATTTTTATATTTTGGATTCGATTTGAAGTTAATAAAAAGTATAAGTTATTTATTTGAAATTTATGGTAAACATATATTTTATTATTTAGCATAACTTAAAAACTGAAGGGTGTATAAAATCTATACACCCTTTGTTTTTGATTTTTAATAATACCTTAATTTATGGGAATTTTGGGTATTGTTGGAAATTTGGATCGCGTTTTTCTAAAAAGGCTTTTTTGCCTTCTTGTGCTTCTTCTGTTAAATAGTACAATAAAGTTGCATTTCCTGCTAGTTCCATGATTCCGTGTTGTCCATCTAATTCGGCATTTAAACTCATTTTTATCATACGTAGTGCTAACGGACTTCTTTTCATGATAGTTTTACACCATTCCACAGTTGTGTTTTCTAATTCGGCCAAAGGAACCACTTTGTTAACCATGCCCATTTTTTCGGCTTCTTCAGCTGTGTATTGCTCACATAAAAACCAAATTTCTCTTGCTTTTTTTTGTCCAACATGGCGAGCTAAATAACTCGAACCAAATCCTCCATCAAAACTACCTACTTTTGGTCCGGTTTGCCCAAATCGGGCATTATCACTTGCAATAGTTAAATCGCATACAACATGTAAAACATGTCCGCCACCAATCGCATACCCATTAACCATAGCAATAACTGGTTTAGGAAGAGAGCGTATTTTTTTATGTAAATCCAATACATTTAACCTTGGAATTCCATCTTTACTGATATAACCACCCACACCTTTTACATTTTGGTCGCCTCCCGAACAAAAAGCTTTATCGCCTTCTCCAGTTAAAACTACTACATTAATATCATCGTGCTCACGACAAATATCCATAGCATCTAACATTTCCATGTTGGTTTCGGGACGAAAAGCATTGTAAACTTGTGGGCGATTGATAGTTATTTTAGCAATTCCTTCGAAAAACTCAAATTTAATGTCTTCGTACTCTTTAATTGTAGTCCAGTTTCTCATAAGTTATTTTTTAAATAGGTGAAATAATTTTTTAATACAATTGGATTGGTTAAGTAATTTGTTTTAACCTCTAAAACTTCAGCTTCATTATGATTATATAAATTTTGTAATGCAGTATTTAAATTAGTTTTGTTGTTGGCAAAGCTATATTTTATGCCAAAAGTTTTACATAAATACTCTAAAGAAATATCGTGTTTAGCTTCAAAAAATTGCTCTAATTCTGGAGTAGAAGCTGGACCATCGATAATTCTAAAAATACTTCCTCCACCATTGTTAATCACAACAATTTTTAAATTTTGTGGAAAAGGCTTAATCCACAAAGCATTACTATCGTATAAAAACGATAAATCACCAGTTATTAAAGTATTGGTAGTATTGGAAACAATGGCAGCTCCAACAGCAGTGCTTACTGTTCCGTCTATCCCGCTAGTTCCACGATTGCTGTAACATTTTAAAAATCTATCCGAACATGTATTAAACAAATTACTGTAACGAACAGCTGTTGAATTGGCTAAATGTAAATAAGAATTTTTAGGCGTGTGATGAAGCACTTCTTGCGTAACCCATAAATCCGAAAAATCTACCGTTTGCATGTAATCCTTAAACAAAGCTGTTAGTTTTTTATCCAAACTCAACCATAAATCACGGTAATTAATTGTATTAAGTAAATTTTCGTTAACAAATAATTTCAAAGCTATTGATGGTTGTACCGGAATTATTTTGGTTAAATTTTTATAGGTATCCACATAATCATTGGAAGCGTTGATATGCCAATGTTTTTGCTCTTTATTTTTACGTAAAAACGATTTTATTTTTTTGCTTACTACAGGGCCACCAATCGTAATTAATAAATCTGGAAAATAATCATTAATATTTTCGTTCCCTTCAATTGTATTTATTAATCTATCAATACTTCTATTAAAACCATCACCAAAAACATTTGAGGTAGTTTCGGTTAAGATAGCCACTTTTTGTTGCTTTGATAAAGTTGAAAGAATATCGTTTAATTGTGAATCGGTATGCATTAAACCAGTTACAATTAAAATTTTATTTGCTTTTTGCCATTGCTGAATCAATAAAGAACTTTCGTTTGTAGATAACTCCAGTTGGGTTTGAATGGTTGAAAAACTATGTACATTTCTTTCATCAGGATATTCCGAAACATTGTACAAAGGTTCTCTAAATGGAATATTGATATGTACCGGACCAAATTCGGGATAAATTGCACGCTCTATAGCTTCGGAAGCAATACGGTTACAATGCCATAATTCCTCTTCATTACTAGGTTCTGTAGGAAACTCGAAAGATGTCTTTATGTAATTTTGATAAATATTTAACTGTCTTATAGTTTGTCCGTCCATTTGGTCAATCCATTCCTTAGGTCGATCTGCTGTTAAAATTAACAAAGGGATTTTTTGATAATAAGCCTCCGCAATAGCAGGTGCATAATTTAATGCTGCCGTACCCGATGTACAACAAATTACTACTAAATTATGTGTTTGTTGAGCAATTCCTAATGCAAAAAATGCAGCGCTTCGTTCATCAACAATACAATGCATTTTAAAACCACCATGTCTGTTTGCTGCAATTGTAATAGGCGCATTACGAGAACCAGGAGAAATAATAAAATGCCTTACCCCTTTCAAATAAAGTAAATCAACTAAATCAACAACCGATTTTTTTGCGCTAGATATCATATATAAATGCGAAAATAAGCAGAAAAATAAAAAGTTAAAATTTAACTTTAATAAAAGATGTAAATAAATGAAATAGTTTTAATTTTTATGAGCTTTTGAAAGAAAAACTTTTTAAAAGTAGTTGAAAGAAATTTAGGAATGGCATAAGTTTTTTAAGGAAAGTATGTATATTTGCTTTCGCAATGGAACCACGAATAATTATAG
>JACCDH011691849.1_pt1 | contig 17775 bp, 15 predicted proteins | sample 7442481 | NCBI WGS metagenome assembly JACCDH01 (sample SAMN15323433, study PRJNA562643) | freshwater metagenome | isolation source: river surface water | place: USA:Blue River Watershed | collected 2017-08-15
CGGTCAGCATGGAGGAAGCCGTCCAACAGCAGGCCGAAACGACGCCAGCAGACGTCAGCGAAGTGTCAGAACCTTAATGATTTCGATAAATATTTTGCCCATGTCATCGAAAATTCATCTGTTGGAATCTACAATCATGCGAATTCGCACAAAGGTTCCGCCATGGAACAGCCCCTAGCGCGCTTGCCGATCGTGACACGGCACGGCGGTAGCGTGGCCAATGCTCGTCTGAGTTGTCATTGCGAGCGAAGCGAAGCAATCCACATGACCTCCCGCCGATCCCAACTCCAGGAAGACACCTACTTCCGAGTCTTGCGCATGCTGCAAGACAACCCCGACATGACTCAGCGCGAGATTGCTGAAAAACTGGGCATCAGCACCAGTGGGCTCAATTACTGCCTCAAAGCGCTCATCGACAAGGGCTGGGTGAAGGTACATAACTTCAGCCAAAGCAAGAATAAATTTGGCTATGTCTACCTGCTTACGCCGAACGGCATCGCCCAAAAAACGGCTTTGGCCAGTCGTTTCTTGAAACGAAAAATGGCCGAGTACGATTCCCTCAAGGCAGAGATTGATGCCTTGACGTTGGAAGCAACTGTTTCAAGGGATACCACCAATACAGCAATATGAACCCTAATAAAAAAATAGCAATCATCGGCCTGGGCTACGTTGGCCTCCCCCTGGCGGTCGAATTTGGTAAGTACCGCCGTGTATTGGGCTTTGACATCAACCAGCAACGCATTGCCGAGTTGCAATCCGGTCAGGATCACACCCTGGAGTGTAGCCCCGCACAACTTAAAGAGGCCGTTCAACTTGGGTACAGCAGCCATTTAGATGACTTGAAGGCCTGTCAAATCTTCATCGTCACCGTGCCCACGCCGGTGGACCAGGCCAACCGCCCGGACATGACTCCCTTGGTCAAAGCGAGCGAGACCGTAGGCAAGGTGCTGAAAAAAGGTGACATCGTAATTTACGAATCCACCGTGTACCCTGGCGCCACAGAAGAAGTGTGTGTACCTGTGCTCGAAAAAATCAGCGGCCTGACGTTCAACCAGGATTTTTTCTGCGGCTACAGCCCCGAGCGCATCAACCCCGGAGACAAGGAACACCGCTTGCCTACCATCAAAAAAGTCACCAGCGGCAGTACCCCCGCCGTGGCAGACGAGGTGGATGCGCTTTACGGCAGCATCATCACAGCTGGCACCCACAAAGCCAGCTCCATGAAGGTGGCCGAAGCAGCCAAAGTAATTGAGAACACCCAGCGTGACGTCAATATCGCTCTCATGAACGAACTCAGCCTCATCTTCCGCAAGCTGGGCATCGACACCCTTGAAGTGCTGCAAGCCGCTGGCACCAAATGGAACTTCCTGCCCTTCCGTCCCGGCCTGGTGGGTGGCCATTGCATCGGTGTGGACCCGTATTACCTCACACATAAGGCCCAAGAAGTCGGCTACCACCCCGAAGTCATCCTGGCGGGCCGCCGCATCAACGACAGTATGGCTAGCCACGTGGCCGACGAAACCGTCAAACTCATGCTACGCAAAGGCCTGCCCGTGCTGGGCAGCAAAGTGCTGGTGCTGGGCCTGACCTTCAAAGAAAACTGCCCCGACTTGCGCAACACCAAAGTGGTAGACATCGTCGAAGCCCTGCAAAACTACAACACCCAGGTGGACGTGTACGACCCCTGGATTGACCTGCAAGAGGCCAAACACGAATACGGCCTGCAATGCCTGGCCCAGGCCCCTGTAGCAGGCCAATACAGCGCTATCGTGCTGGCCGTGGGCCACAAACAGTTTATGGAGCTGGGCGAAGCCGGGATCAAAGCCTGGGGCGTGCGCGGCGCGGTGGTGTTTGACGTAAAAAGTATTTTGCCGTTAGGTGCAGCAGACGGAAGGCTGTGACTATGACTCGCTACGAACAACTCCAAACCCAACTGCGCCAGCACCCCAAAACCTGGCTCGTGACCGGCGTGGCCGGCTTTATTGGCAGCAACCTGCTTGAAACCCTGCTCAAGCTTGACCAGCGCGTGGTGGGCCTGGACAACTTCGCAACCGGCCACCAGCGCAACCTGGACGAGGTGCAAAGCCTGGTCACCACAGACCAATGGGCAAACTTCCACTTTATCAACGGCGACATTCGCCAACTGCCTGATTGCCAAAAGGCCTGCGCTGGTGTTGATTACGTGCTGCACCAAGCTGCGTTGGGCAGTGTGCCCCGCAGCTTGGCCGACCCGATTGCCACCAACGAAACCAACATCAGCGGTTTTTTAAACATGCTGGAGGCGGCCCGCGATGCAAAAGTGCAAAGCTTTACCTACGCCGCCAGCAGCAGCACCTATGGCGACCACCCGGCCTTGCCAAAGGTAGAAGAAAACATTGGCAACCCGCTCAGCCCCTATGCTGTGACTAAGTACGTGAACGAACTGTACGCCAACGTGTTTGCGCGCAGCTACGGCTTCAAGGCCATTGGCCTGCGTTACTTCAACGTTTTTGGTCCACGGCAAGACCCCAATGGGGCCTACGCGGCCGTTATCCCTAAATGGACCGATGCCTTGCTCAAGGGTGAAACCGTGTTCATCAATGGCGACGGAGAAACCAGCCGCGACTTCTGCTTTGTGGCCAACGCGGTGCAAGCCAACCTGCTAGCTGCCTGCGCCGCAGACGAAGCCAAAAATCAGGTCTACAACGTGGCCGTTGGTGATCGAACCAGTCTGAAACAACTGTTTTTCTATCTACGTGACAATCTGGTAAGCAAGTTTCCGCAACTGAAAGATACTGCGCCTATCTATCGCGACTTTCGCGCAGGGGATGTTCGTCATTCGTTGGCGGATATAAACAAATCAAAAACGTTATTGGGTTATCAACCAACCCATCAAATTTTAGATGGGCTGAAGATGGCGATGGATTGGTATTCAAAGAATACCAGGGAAGAAGTAAGAAAATCTTCAATCAAATGAATATTAAAGGTAAATCATGAGCTCAAAGTTGTTTAAAATATTTATCGGATTTGATCAGGTCGAAAGCGTTGCATGGCACACAATGGCACATTCGATAATGGAGCGAAGCTCCATTCCAGTCTCCATTATTCCGGTGAATATTGCCAACATGAAGAATATATACACAAGAAAGCGAGACCCAAAACAATCAAATGAATTTTCATTTACACGATTTTTGGTTCCATATTTGAGTGATTATGAAGGTTACGCTGTGTTTTTCGATTGTGACATGATGCTGCGCACCGATATTGCAGAAATTCTCGGCGTAACTAAAGAACAACCAGAAAAGGCCGTATATGTCGTTCAGCATAACTACGAACCGCGTGATGATATCAAATACTTGAATACTGTTCAATACAAATACCCAAGGAAAAATTGGTCGTCTGTAGTGCTTTGGAATTGCGCGCATCCGGCCAATAAAAAGGTGACAGCAGATTTCGTGAATACTGCCACCCCCATGGAATTACACCGCTTCCAATGGTTGGAAGATGACCAAATTGGTGAACTAGATGTTCGCTGGAATTGGTTGGTTGGTGAATACGATCAACCTCCGTCAGACGTGAAAAACGTCCACTGGACTATTGGTGGGCCTTATTTCGATGAGTATAAAAACTCGGATTTTGCGAGTGAGTGGTTTGTAGAATCAGAAAAAATGAAATATTGCATGCAACGCTCAAAATCATGAGTGATTCTGAATTGCTTAATGCTGCCAAGAGTGTGCTCGCCATTGAAAGGGGAGCATTAGAAAGGGCTGAAAACTCCTTAGGTTCGGACTTTATACAAGCCGTGAATCTAATTCTCAACCGATCTGCATCTGGGCGAGTGGTCGTGATGGGAATGGGTAAGTCAGGCCATATCGGCAATAAAATTGCCGCTACACTTGCGAGTACAGGTACCCCAGCGTTTTTTGTACATCCGGCAGAAGCAGGTCACGGTGATTTAGGCATGATCACCGCATCGGACATTGTGCTAGCCATCTCCCAATCAGGAAAGAGTGATGAATTGATTAGGGTTCTGCCCTATTTCAAGCGAAACGGCATTCCACTTATTGCGATGACAGGCAACCCGCAATCCCCGCTTGCACTGCATGCAACCGCGGTAATCAATACAGCAGTTGCGCAAGAGGCTTGTCCACTAGGGTTGGCGCCCACTGCAAGCACAACATTGACACTGGCTTTGGGAGATGCGCTTGCGGTTTGCCTCCTCAATTCGAAAGGGTTTACAGCAGAAGAATTTGCATGCACTCATCCGCACGGCACCTTGGGGCGCAAGCTACTCGTAACGATTAACGACATCATGGCAAAAAATGACGGAGTACCGGTAGTGTCCCTTGGCACATCGATTCGGACAGCCATTGGAGAAATGTCCCGTGCAGCGTTGGGTTTCGTCAATATCGCGGATGGTAAAAATCATCTACTGGGTATTTTTACCGATGGAGACCTGAGACGAGCCCTTGATCACGACATAGACATTAAAACAACCCCCATTGATAAAGTGATGGCGAAGAAATTTGTCGTTGCCCATCCTCAACAGTTGGCAGTAGTGGCCGTTGAATTAATGGAGCAGAACAAAATATCGTCTATTCCCATTGTTGATGATGACAACCTATTAGTGGGTGCTATCAACATGCGTATCCTGCTTCAGGCAGGGGTCGTCTAACTGCTAACTTTTCGATGAGGCAAGGCTTTTACATAAGTGTCGTTGTGGCTTTGCAGTTGATAGCGGCATTCGCGACTCAATTGATCATCGTTCGTTTGGTGGGGGTTGGCCCAGAAACGGATGCATACATTGCGGCGCAAGCGGTGCCATCTGTCCTTTCAGCGATCATTATTTCGGCATTGCAAAGTGTTTGGCTACCCCGCATGTCGGTGCTTTCGCACAATGTTGCGGCTTGGCATATGGAGCAAGCGGGGGCACAAGGCCAAGCTTTTATCATGGGTGCAGGTGTGCTCTGCATTATTTGGCTTAGTAGTTCATGGTGGCAGCCCGTTCTCTTCCCAGGATTAAATGCCGCGCAGTTGCATAGCGCTTACTTATTTGCAGGCCCATTGTTCATCGCCGCAGCACTTAATATTCAATCAGCGCTGCTCACTATTGCATTGCGAGCAAGGGATCGTTTCTTAGTTGCAGAAGTAGTCGCGATGACAGGAACGGTAATATCGTTAGTTTTGATTGTCGTGGCTTTGCCGCAATGGGGGCTGGAAATCGTTCCGTGGATTGCCGCTGGTCGCGCGCTAGCAGTGTACTTGGTGCAAATGGGTTTGGCGGATTGGCCTGCAATCAACATCAAGGCTGGTTTGGCTAATAGAAAGACATGGCATTCAATGCGTCCTTTATTGTTGGGCGCATCAATCTATAAGACATCCCCATTGGTTGATCGGTTTTGGGCCTCGCAAGCGCCTGCGGGTGGCATGACGGCATTAAATCTCGCGCAAACGGCTATGGGTGCGCTTTCAACCATTATTGAGCGCTCCATTTGTATGCCTGTCACGCCAACTCTCTCGCGTTTTGTTGCTACGAAGGACTATCAGGGACTTCGGATGGCCTACCGTGCTGGAGTAAAGCGCGTAACGATAGTGGTTCTGATATTTGGCGTACTATTTGCAGTTATGTACCCTGTGTTCGTGTCCGTTGCAATGAAGTTATTGAGGATTAATGCCGAGACGGCATATGACTTGTGGCTGATGTGTTTACTGCTACTGGGATATTTACATGTTGCAGCATCGGGCACTATAGCAGTGGCTGTATTTTACGCAATGGGCGACACTAATACCCCTGTAAAAATTGGTATTTCGGGGTTTGTCGGGAGTATTGCAATAAAATCTGCAGGATTTTTGTTCTTTTATTTGCCTGGTTTGCTCCTTGCGATATCTATCTACTATTTAATCAACATGATAGCAATGAACTATCTTATAGAAAAAACATTAAATGCAAGAATATCAAAGTAATGTTGAACTGGAATCAGTTGGGTGCCCAAATGGATGTTTGGGCGATGACTTGCTGGTGACTATTGGCCACGATAGATTGCATGGGCTTCCCGGTGAATTTACTGTTGTACGTTGCCGTCAATGCGGTTTGGAACGTACCAATCCTCGCCCCACACCGGAGACCATCGGCAATTACTATCCGACGGAATATGCGCCTTATCATTCCCGAATAACAGCAGAACAAACGCACTCCAAAATTAAATTATGGCTTCGGACATTTCTTGGTCTTGAGGCGCGTCAGCTGCCTCCTGTAACTCCCGGCAGGATGTTAGAAGTGGGATGTGCTTCTGGCGGCTATATGGAACAGATGCAATCCATAGGTTGGGAGATTGAGGGCATTGAATTTGCGGAAAGCGCGGCCTCTGTCGCACGATCGAAGGGTTTAAAGGTCCAAACATCCAGCCTTGAAGAAGCTGATAGCCCCTTAAAACCTTACGATGTAATTACAGCTTGGATGGTGCTGGAACACTTGCATGAACCAGTCAAGGCGTTAGCAAGAATGCGGGAGTGGATTCAGCCAAACGGATATCTTGTCGCATTAGTTCCCGATTCAAGGTCTCTTGCTAAGGCAATATTTAAGGAACGTTGTTACGACTGGCAGTTGCCCACACACCTGTTTCATTACACCCCCAAATCATTGGAGATAGTTCTAAAAAACGCTGGATGGAAGTTGGAGCGCGTGATTTGGCAAAAGAACTGCAACACTTTATTGTGGAGCGCAGAGTACTGGGCAAAGGAAATGCAGCATCTCAATATTTATAAATTAGTGCAATGGCTTAGAACAGCAAATAAAGCTGGAAAAATTCGTCTTCTGCTTGGCTGGCTGTTGGGGGTGACACACCAGAGCGGCAGAATTGAAATCTGGGCGAGACCGATGAATAACAGGGACCGCAACTAATGTCAGTGCACTTCTGGTCACATACCGTAAACTCGAATATTGCTAGTTATCGCTTGCGTTGTGTACGGATTATCGATGGTTTGAGGTCTATTGGCGTAGTTGCAGTTCAGTATCATGAAGGCGATGTGCCAGAGAAATTGATTCTCTCCAAGCGATATGATACTGCGAGCATTCAGCATGCACTTTATCTAAAGCAAAAATTTGGAACAAAACTGTATTTAGACTTATGCGACAACCATTTTTATTATTCTGTACCGTCAATTGAAGCCGTTACGCGTGCAAAACAATTGGGAGAGGCAATACGTTCTGTTGATTTTGTGATATCCTCAAGTCAGTACTTAGCAGAAGTAATAAGAAATGAGGTGGCTGATGCCCCCCGAGTTGCAGTGATTGGTGATTTAGTTGAATTTCCTCACGAACCGTTAGCCATTGATAAACTGAAGCATTCAGTATCCTGGTTGCGAATGAAAAAGTTGTGTTATTCACTAGAGCGTCTGGGCACTCAAAAGTATTCCAGAATAATCTGGTTTGGAAATCATGGTGGTGGGTTTGCTGATGGGGGCATGAACGACCTTAATTCAATTCGCCACTACCTTGAGGATGTTTCTAATGAAATTCCTATCAGCTTGACGGTGGTCAGTAATTCATACAAAAAATATAAAGAATTAACTGCTGACTGGAGCATTCCAACCTATTATGTGCCTTGGGATGGTGAGTTTTTTTCTTCCGTTTTGAGGCTTCACGGAATATCTGTCATCCCCATTCAGGCGAATCCCTTCACTATGGCTAAAACTAGCAATCGTGTCGCGACTAGCTTAGTACATGGTTTAAAAGTTATAGCAGACCCAATACCAAGTTATCTGGAGTATCGCGAAAATATTTTTCTTGGTGCTTGGAAAGAAAATTTAACCGCGTTGTTGAGCAATGCTATAGATTGTTGTGCCGAAGTAAAAGCTGAGGAATTTGAGGGTAGGAATATTTCAGTAATTAAAGCTTGGGCAGATTTGCTCGAATTGACTTGAAGGCGTGCAACAAATTAGTGATTGTTCTTGTCCAAAATATACAGGTGGCTGAATGATTTCGATTAAAGATAATGTCCGAGTTAGCAATACTGAGGGATTCGTTTTGTTTGGTGGTATCAATGTATTGGAGTCTCGAGAACTTGCACTACGGTCTTGTGCTGAATATGTTCGAGTAACTCAGAAGCTGGGTATTCCATACGTGTTCAAGGCCAGTTTTGACAAAGCCAATAGATCTTCGATACATTCTTATCGTGGGCCGGGACTTGAGGAGGGGTTGAAAATCTTTGAAGCAGTAAAGGCCGAGTTTGGCGTGCCAATGCTTACAGATGTTCACGAACCCTGGCAAGCGCAAACAGTTGCTGAAGTAGTTGATGTTTTACAATTGCCAGCTTTTTTAGCTAGACAGACTGACTTAGTGGTGGCGCTAGCTAAAACAAAGCGCGTCATCAATATCAAGAAGCCGCAGTTCTTAAGTCCAACACAAGTGCAGAACATTGTGGATAAGTTTAAGGAGGCGGGCAATGATCAGTTGATTCTTTGTGATCGAGGTACTTGTTTCGGTTACGACAATTTGGTCGTCGATATGCTAGGTTTCGGTGTGATGAAGAAAGTATGTGCTGATATTCCTATCATATTTGATGTTACTCATGCACTACAGCAGCGTGACCCTTCAGGGCGGGCATCTGGTGGAAGGCGCGAACAAGTGGCAGATTTAGCTCGTTCAGGATTAGCCGTGGGCTTGGCTGGTCTATTTTTAGAAGCACATCCTAATCCTATCGCTGCAAAATGCGATGGACCGAGCGCTTTGCCTCTCGATCAGTTAGAACCGTTTCTAACCCAATTGAAAGCGCTGGATGATTTGGTGAAATCGTTTCCTACACTCATCATCGATTGAAGGAAGCAGCAATGGCATCGGGCTCAAAAGATCGAGTGGTCATTGTAATTTCAGCTAAATTTGCATCAAGGCGTTTTCCTGGTAAGCCACTTGAAGAAATCTTTGGGAAGCTCTTGATTCAGCATATATATGAGAGTGCCATGCCGGTGCGATGGTAGTTGGTGCATTTCGTGAGGTGGTGGCAGCAATTTTAATAGCACAGCACCAGAAGAAAGTTTAGCAACTGCTGATGGCATTTCTTAAGTGATCCGAAACACGGTACAGTAGAAATAACTCGTATGATTAAATATAAGTATAAAAAAAAATTACGAGTTGTTTTTTGTGCGAACCAAGTTTCGCTCTGTATCGCGGTTGCATTATCGCAGATTGATCGTGAATGTGTTAATACCATAATATTCTATATGCCAGCACGTTGCGATTCGCTAGCGTATCAAGATTGTGATGTCGAATTAATTCCTTACACAAAATCAAGTTTTATTAAGTTTTTATTTGCAACTAAGTTTAGTCGCCCAGATGAGGTATGTGTTCCACACATGAGAATGGGGAGGGTGATTAACGTTTATTCAGGATATTCAAAGTCGCTCTCGGCAATTGATGACGGAATGGATACTTTCAGAGAAAAACCAAGAAACATAATTCCGGCTAGTTTTGCCAATGGCTCGTTCTACTATACATTTAACTATAAAATCACTCTTGCAAATTGGTTGAGCAGATTTTCGATTAGAAAAACCTGTTGCATTAAAAATTTGTCTATTAGTTCTCGGCCAAAAGCCTCACTTTTGAATATTACAGATATGATTATTGAGTCGCCTGGTGTAAGTGATATTCGTCATAGTCAAAATTCGAATGTTTCAAACATATTAATTGTGAAGCACTCTAATCAATATAAGAACACCATGAATTTTTCGGGTGGGATTCAGGTGAGTGGTGCGGAGATAGGTATTGAAAATACAATTGATAACTTTACTGGGTTATTAATTGTTGGTGAAAGTATGGCAATGGTTTATGCATTGCTTTGTGGGAAAACTGATTTAAAAATACATGTGATGTTGACGCAGAATGCGTTTGATAATTTGAGAAGCTTGCAATCGCTGCTTGTCAGACCTTCGCGCAATGGTTTATCCCTAAGTGTCAGATGAAAACAATTTTATTTAAAATTTCAAGTAGCGCTGCACTGACGTTGGTATTCTTGGCAATGTTCTTGCCCACTGCATATATACCGTTGAAGGCTATTATCCTTCTTCTTATGACATTGGGTGTCATTGCATCGGGATTGTTGGGCGGTTTGGCGTGGAATAAAGATACTATATTTTCGTGTTTTCTCTTGGCGCTAGTTGGCTTATTAAATTCCTTTCATGGCGTAATGATGGGAAATCTGGGGGCGGTGCCGATGCTAACTGTAATGGTAATTTGGCCAGTAGTGTATAGCTTAGCATCAGCCCTGCTAAATAATTCAAGGGCGTTTCATTTACTTGCGCGAACTCTATTTCTATCTTATGTCGTCATTATTATCTATACATTGATTTTTGTTGGTAATAGAGTTGGATTTATTCCAAGCTGGGCGTATATCGATCTAGATATGGGTGGGGATGTCAATGATTTATTTACTGAGTATTCGCTTTACAACATTACAAGCTTGACATTTTTAATTCCTTTTGCTGTTACATACACCTACTTGCTTCGGCCGGTAGGTTTTATCGCAAGGACCTTCATTATTGTATCTGTTTTCGTATCTATTGCACTCGTTATTTTGTCGGGAAGGAGGGCGCTACAGATCATCCTATTGATTTCACCTTTTATGACTTTTTTTACAATTCAACTTTTCAAGAAACAAGTTCGCTTGAAAGAGATGTATGGAGCGATGCGTTATTGGGTACCAAAGGTGCTATTTGTTGCTTTGATTTTGATGGGTGTTGCATATATTGCCATCCCAGATTTTTTGAAAACATTACTTTCAAACTTTGAATATGCATATGATATCATTGATAATGATAAGGAAAATGAAAGAACCGATCAGTTTTATTCGCTTATTAATGGCTGGATCAGTTCGGGTGTTCTATTTGGAGCCGGAAACGGTGCTTCTGTTGAAGTAATCAGGTCGGAAGAAATGCCCTGGGCTTACGAGCTGACTTATGTCTATTTGTTGTTTTCTACTGGAATTTTTGGGGTGTTATTTTATTTCGCGTGGTTTGGATGGGGTTTGATCCGCATTGTGCATGAGACAGATTCGAGGCCTGATTTATTAATATATCTCGCCTCTTTTGTCTCAGGTGTTTTTGGGATCTCAATCGCCGCAATGTCCAATCCCTATATTTCAAAATTTGATTATTTGTGGATTATTTTTCTTCCTCATTTATTGGCTGGCGCAGTTAAATATCAAGGCAGAGGATTTGGAAGGTAGTATGTCGGGGTTAATTAGTATTATTATCGTCAATTGGAATGCTGGTCGGCAATTAGTCGATGTTTTGGATAGCATAATTCGGTTCCATGGCGACTTGGTCTCTTCTGTTATCATCGTCGATAATGCTTCAACGGATGGTTCGTTGAATTCAATTGAATTAATGCGGGACTTGCCCTTTCGGTTAAATATTATTCGTAACAAGGTAAATAATGGTTTTGGCGTGGCTTGCAATCAGGGGGTTGAGCTTGCGAAGAGCGAATACATTTTATTTCTAAATCCAGATACACGATTGTTCGAAAATTCTTTGTCTGTGCCACTTGCATTTTTGCAAGCTGAAAATAATCAGATGGTGGGTGTGGTTGGTATTCAACTTATTGATGAACAGGGTTGCATAGCGCGCAGTTGTGCTCGTTTTCCGACGTTCGGAATGTTTGCTGCTCAAACCTGTGGATTAAACCGCTTGCCCGGTCTTCGACATTGGAATATGCACCTAACGGACTGGACTCACACCGAAACATGTACCGTTGACCATGTAATAGGCGCATTTTATTTTATGCGACGCTCGATTTTTAATTCCTTGGGTGGATTTGATAAACGTTTTTTTGTGTACTTGGAGGATTTGGATTTGTCGCTGCGTATTCGCCAAGAAGGTTACAGTTGCGTCTATCTAACACACGCACAAATATTTCACTTAGGTGGCGGAACGTCGAGACGAGTCAAAGCTAGGCGTTTGTTTTATTCTCTGCGCAGCCGTTTGCTTTATGCGTTCAAACATTTCAGTTGGGCTGGGGCCATGTTGGTCTTGCTGTCCACCTTATTGATCGAACCGCTTTCGCGCAGCGCTTTGGCCGTGACCAGGCTTTCATGGTCATTTTTCAAAGAGACTTTGCATGGCTATGCCATGTTGTGGCTTTGGCTGGCTCAGTGGTGGTTTAAGGGGGGGGCGCGTTGAAATCGCTGCGGGTTTTGGTCCTGACTCGCTATGGCGCCTTGGGTGCCTCCAGCCGTTTGCGGTTTTTACAGTATTTTTCGTCACTCGAAGCCAGTGGTATTAAAGTGCACTGGCAACCATTATTCAATGATAACGATTTACAATCGCGTTACCTGCATGGAAACTATGGATATGCCACTGTCCTTGCGGCGTTCATCCGCCGCATCAAATCCCTGCTCGCACGTTGCAATTTTGATTTGATTTGGATTGAAAAGGAAGCCTTGCCTTGGTGGCCGCTATGGTTTGAATCTGCACTACTGCGTGACGTGCCTTATGTACTTGATTACGATGATGCTGTTTTTCATAACTATGATCTGCATCGATTGCCGCTTTTGCGGCAGCTGTACGCTAAACGCCTTGATGGCTTGATGGCTAATGCAGCCTTGGTGGTTTGCGGTAACGATTACTTGGCACAGCGAGCACACCAAGCGGGGGCTAAATGGGTAAAGTTGTTGCCAACGGTCATTGATCTTACGCGTTACATACTTGCTGATACATCAGAGAAACAAGATGTTGGCAAGGTGGCTAATTTGCCGCGGATAGTCTGGATCGGGTCGCCGAGCACTGCAAAATATCTACAGCTACTCAGTCAACCCCTGCAGACACTTGCAAAGCGTATACCTTTTGTGTTTCGCGTGATTGGCGCACAGTTCGAACTGACTGGTGTTCAAGTGGAATGCGTACCATGGACCGAATCAACCGAAGTGGTTGCCATAGCCGAGTGTGATGTGGGTGTCATGCCTTTGCTTGATTCCGCTTGGGAGCGCGGTAAATGCGGCTACAAGCTGATTCAATACATGGCATGCGCTTTACCTGTTGTTGCCAGCAATGTGGGCGTGAATGCAGAGATTGTTCAGGAGGGGGGCGAAGGTTACCTGCCAAGCATTGAAGATGAATGGCTGGATGCTTTGACACGTTTATTGACTGACGCCACTTTGAGGCAAAAACTCGGCCAGGCAGGCCGTCAGCGTGTAGAGACGACGTATTGCATCCAAAAAACGGGGCCAGTGATGGTGCACTGGCTCAGACAAGCTGCGGCCAAAAAATAGTATGTGTGGATTTACCGGATATTTGGCAGCAAACCCAGGGTTGACTGCCCCGCAAGCGCAACAAGTGCTGCAGCACATGGCCAATGCCATTGAGCATCGTGGCCCGGACAGCGACGGTTACTGGGCAGACCCCGCCGTGGGCATTGGGCTGGCCCATCGACGCTTGGCGATTGTGGACCTCAGCCCGGCAGGGGCGCAGCCCATGGCTTCGGCCAGTGGGCGCTATGTACTGGCCTTTAACGGTGAGATTTACAACCATCTGCGCCTGCGTGAGGCGCTGGAACGTGAAGGCAAAGTCACTGTCAATTGGCGGGGGCATTCCGACACCGAGACACTTTTGGCAGGCTTTGAGGCCTGGGGCATTGAAGAAATGCTGCAACGTGCCGTTGGCATGTTTGCTGTGGCTGTGTGGGACCGCGCTGAGCGGGTGCTAACGCTTGCGCGTGACCGCTTGGGTGAAAAACCGCTTTACTACGGCTGGCAAGGGCTGGGGAGTCAGGCGGTTTTTTTGTTCGGCTCGGAGTTGTCGGCTTTGCGCAGACACCCCGCGTTTGCGGCAGAGGTCAACCGGGATGCACTGGCGCTGTACATGCGCCACAACTGCATTGGTGGCGAACATTCCATTTACACCGGCATGCACAAGTTGGCACCAGCGCATCTGCTTACGGTGTCGCAAGCCAAGCCCGAGCCGGTGGTGCGGGCCTGGTGGTCGGGGGTCGAGGTGGCAGCGCGGGGCGTGGCCCAGCCGTTTGCCGGTTCGCCCGAACAGGCGGTGGACGCGCTGGAGGCTTTGCTGCACGATGCAGTGGCCCAGCAAATGATGGCCGATGTGCCGCTGGGTGCGTTTTTGTCAGGGGGCATTGATTCGTCCACCGTGGTGGCGCTCATGCAGGCGCAGTCCAGCAGGCCGGTACGCACTTTCAGCATTGGTTTTCATGAGGCGGGCTACAACGAGGCCGAGCACGCCAAGGCAGTAGCCAGGCACTTGGGTACGGACCACACCGAGCTGTATGTCACGCCCGAACAAGCGCTGCAGGTCATTCCTAGATTGTCCACTTTGTATTCAGAGCCGTTTGCCGATTCGTCGCAGATTCCAACCTTTTTGGTCAGCCAGTTGGCGCGTAAGCATGTGACGGTATCGTTGTCGGGCGATGCTGGCGATGAGCTGTTTTGTGGCTACAACCGTTACCGTATGACTGCGGGGCTGTGGGGCAAGTTGTCGCGCATTCCTCGGCCTTTGCGGCATATGGCAGCCAGGCTGATGACTGCTGTCCCTCCTGCTGCTTGGGACAAGCTGGGTGCGGTTTTGCCCATTTCTCGCGTGGGTGACAAGTTGCAAAAGGGGGCTGCGTTGTTGGGCAGTAAGTCGGTGGCCGATTTGTACCGTGGCATGGTGTCGCATTGGACGGAACCGATAAGCGTGGTACTCGGTGCCACAGAGCCTGCCAGTGTGTTGACCGGCGCTGTGCCCAACTTGCAAGGTTTAAACGACGTCCAGCGGATGATGGCGCTGGACATGTTGAGTTATTTGCCCGATGACATTTTGGTCAAGGTAGACCGTGCCGCCATGGGCGTGAGTCTGGAAACGCGGGTGCCGTTTTTGGACCATCGGTTGGTGGAGTTTGCCTGGAGCCTGCCGCTGAAATACAAGCTGCGCAACGGTGTAACCAAATGGCCGCTGCGTCAGGTGCTGTACCGCTATGTGCCGCGTGAGCTGATCGAGAGGCCCAAGATGGGTTTTGGCGTGCCGATTGATCAGTGGCTGAAAGGGCCGTTGCGCGATTGGGCTGAAACGCTGCTGAGCGAAGCGCGCTTGCGGCAAGAAGGCTTTTTTGACCCGACTCCGATTCGTAAGAAGTGGGTAGAGCATTTGTCTGGTCAGCGTAATTGGCAGTACCACCTGTGGGATGTGTTGATGTTTCAGGCTTGGTTAGAAGAAAACCATTCACGATGAAAAAGCTGCTATTTGTGGTGAATGTGGATTGGTTCTTCCTTTCGCACCGTTTGCCGATTGCGCTGGCTGCTCAGAAGGCGGGCTTTGAAGTGCACATTGCCACGGGCATAACTGACAAACTAGCAATTTTGCAGGCGCATGGACTGGAAGTGCACCCGCTGGGTCTGGTGCGCACTGGTGTTGGGCTGCTGAATGCAGTGCAAACTGCTTCAGATTTGCGGCGCATCATTAAGCAAGTCAAGCCTGATGTAGTTCATTTGGTAACCATCAAGCCAGTGTTAGTGGGCGGCTTGGTGGCGCGGTGGATGCGGGTGCCGGCTGTGGTGTCGGCGGTGTCGGGTTTGGGCTATGTGTTCATCGCTCATGGTTTGAAGGCGCGGTTGCGGCAAGGGCTGGTCGGGCTTGTTTACGGCTGGGCCTTGGGGCACCGCAATCAGGCGGTGATTTTTCAGAATCCGGATGACCGCGACACCTTGGTGGCCGCCACGGGCTTGCCCCATTCCAAAGTGGAAATGATTCGCGGCTCAGGGGTAGATTTGGCTCAATACACAGTGGCCCCCGAGGTGGCTGGTGTGCCGGTGGTGTTGTTTCCGGCCCGTTTGCTCGCTGACAAAGGGGTTTTTGAGTTTGTGGCAGCAGCAAGATTGCTGCGCGCAAAAGGGCTTGCTGCGCGTTTTGTGTTGGCGGGCTTGATGGATACGGCTAACCCTACCAGCGTGACGCAGGCGCAGCTGGATGCCTGGCTGGCAGAGGGGGTAGTGGAGCATTGGGGTTACCGGTCTGATATGCCGCAGGTGCTGGCTAGTGCCACTGTGGTGGCCTTGCCTTCTTACCGCGAGGGCATGCCCAAGGCCTTACTGGAGGCAGCCGCATGCGGGCGGGCAGTGGTGACCACTGATGTGCCGGGTTGCCGCGATGCAATTGAGCCTGGTGTAACAGGTGTGCTGGTGCCTGTGCGTGCGGAGGAGCATTTGGCCCATACGATTGAGCAATTGCTGAAACAGCCCGAGCAGCGCAATGCCATGGGTTTAGCTGGGCGGCGATTAGCAGAGAAAGATTTTGATGTGCACGCGGTCGTGGACAGGCATTTGGCCATTTACCAGAGGTTGTTGGCATGATCGAAGCGTTTTAGATTTTACAGTTTTGATAGCTGACTCAGCTTCGGTTCCGTTCGTCTTTTAGTTTTTGAAAATAAATCATGAAAAAACAAAACAACCGTCGAGGCATCATCCTCGCCGGTGGGTCAGGCACCCGTTTATACCCTGTGACTCAAGCCGTAAGCAAGCAATTGATGCCGGTCTACGACAAGCCTATGGTCTACTACCCACTGACCACATTGATGCTGGCCGGTATACGTGATGTGTTGCTCATCAGTACTCCGCAAGACACCCCTAGGTTTGAGGAACTTCTCGGGGACGGTGCATGTTGGGGTATGAATATTCATTACGCTGTGCAACCCAGCCCAGATGGACTGGCCCAAGCTTTCATCATTGGCAAAGAGTTTGTGGGTAATCGACCAAGCGCACTTGTTTTAGGTGACAACATCTTTTATGGTCACGATTTAGTCAAGTTGTTGGCAAATGCCAATGATCGTAAAAGCGGTGCCAGCGTTTTCGCGTACCACGTGACCGATCCAGAGCGATATGGCGTGGTGGACTTCGACGATGAGCAGCATGCCATCTCCATCGAAGAAAAGCCCAAGGAGCCCAAAAGCAATTATGCAGTCACAGGTCTTTACTTCTACGACCAGCAAGTCTGTGACATAGCAGCTGACATCAAGCCTTCGGCCAGGGGTGAGTTGGAAATCACCGATGTCAATAAGCGCTACTTGGAGCAGGCGCAGCTCAACGTAGAAATCATGGGGCGTGGCTACGCCTGGCTGGACACTGGCACGCACGATAGCTTGCTGGAGGCTGCCAGCTTCATCGCTACCTTGCAAAAGCGCCAAGGCTTGCAAGTTGCTTGTCCAGAGGAAATCGCATTCCGCCAGGGGTGGATCAATGCCGAGCAACTGCTGCGATTGGCAGATCCTCTCAAGAAAAATGGATACGGTCAGTATCTGTTGAATTTGCTGAAGTAAACAATGCCGTACACCGTTACCCCAACCGCCATCCCCGAAGTTCTGATGCTGGAGCCCAAAGTTTTTGGAGATGATCGAGGCTTCTTTTTTGAGAGTTTCAACCAACTGGACTTCAATTTAGTCACTGGTCTGGATGTTCAGTTCGTGCAAGACAACCACAGTAAGTCATCCAAGGGAGTTTTGCGGGGCTTGCATTACCAAATCCAGCATCCGCAAGGTAAGTTGGTGCGGGTCACGCAAGGGGCAGTGTTTGATGTAGCAGTGGATCTGCGACGCTCGTCACCGAATTTCGGCAAGTGGGTGGGCGTAGAGCTGTCGTCTGAGAATAACAAACAGCTTTGGGTGCCGCCTGGCTTTGCCCATGGGTTTGTCGTGACCAGCGACTCTGCGGAGTTTTTATATAAGACGACCGATTACTGGTACCCCGTGCATGAGCGCAGCCTGCTTTGGAGCGACTCTGTGGTGGGTATTCAGTGGCCCTTGGATGGTGCTCCTCAGTTGGC
>JACCDH010068510.1_pt1 | contig 17771 bp, 8 predicted proteins | sample 7442481 | NCBI WGS metagenome assembly JACCDH01 (sample SAMN15323433, study PRJNA562643) | freshwater metagenome | isolation source: river surface water | place: USA:Blue River Watershed | collected 2017-08-15
AAAACAAGGCTTTGAGGTCATCCCCAGCGCACGCGCCGCCAACCTGACCATGAACCGCGACCGCATCCGTGACGTGGCGGTGGGTCTGGGCGTGCGCACCGCCAAGTTCAGCTACGCCGACTCCGCTGCCGAGCTGCTGGCACGCGCCACCGAAATCGGTTTCCCAGTCGTCATCAAACCGGTCATGAGTTCATCGGGCAAAGGCCAGAGCGTGGCCAAGACAGCCGCTGATGTGCAAGCCAGCTGGGACTATGCCTGTGCGGGCATGCGCGGTGACCGCCAAAAGGTCATCGTCGAAGAGTTCATCCACTTCGAGTTTGAAATCACCCTGCTCACCGTGCGCCAGCGCAAAGGCCCCACGCTGTTTTGCCCGCCGATTGGCCACGTGCAAGAGCGGGGCGACTACCAATACAGCTGGCAGCCCCAGGGCATGAAGCCTGCGCAAATCAAAGCTGCGCAAGAGATGGCCGAAAAAGTGACGACCGACCTGGGCGGTGCGGGCCTGTTTGGCGTGGAGTTTTTCGTGACGAAAGACGAGGTGATCTTCAGCGAGCTGAGCCCCCGCCCGCACGACACGGGCATGGTCACGCTGATCAGTCAGAACCTGAGCGAGTTTGACCTGCACGCCCGCGCCGTGTTGGGCCTGCCGATCCCGAACATTGAATGTGTGGAAGGCGCCAGCGCCGTGGTGCTGGCCGACAAGGAAGGCAGCAACCCGACCTTCACCGGCGTGGAAGCGGCCCTGAGCGAGCCGGGCGTGGACGTGCGCATCTTTGGCAAGCCCACCACACGGCCTTACCGCCGCATGGCGGTGGCGCTGGCCAAAGGTCCCCATGCGCTGCAACGGGCGCGTGATGCTGCGGGCAAAATCACGGTAAGTTCAAATAAAAGCGTGGATGCATTGACCCATTAAAAGCACTTCACAAAAACCAAATATATGACTATCCGAAACGTCCAATTGGCCCAATGGCCCGTCTACTTCGTCTTGATATTCTTGACTTTTTGTACGGTCAGCACCAAAGCAGCAGGCGTTTTTTGGTTAGCTTTGCTCATCATGGGTATTTTTTATTGGCAAAGAAAAATTCGCAATCCTTTTGAATCCAAATTAAATTTCAATTTGGCACCCTTCGCATTAAAAATTACTGCTTCCACGTGGTTGTTTTTTTGTTTTTTTGCTCTCTTCTTGAAGACGATTCCCATGATCTACTGGTCTGGTCCTTGGGAAGAGAGGCACGGGGAATTCAGATTACTGATTGGTGCTACAGCATGCCTGCTTTTGTATAAATATCAGCATCTACCCAAAAACTGGGGGAGAGCTGTAGGTTATGCACTGACTGTGGCTTGTATACTTGCTTTTGCACTTGTATCGATCCGCGGCATTAACTCTGCACCCACCAATCAATTACCTTGGGCAGCAGGGATTTCTTTACTTTCCTGCCTACTTTTGACATGGAGCTTTTCAGTTCCTGCCTCTCAAAAAATTTTGGCTTTTTGGCGACTTGGAAGTTTGCTCGCTCTCTGTGCTGTTTTAATCAGTGGCGTACGAGGTAGTTATTTATTAGCGATTGTTTGGCCAATTCTGTGGTTGCGCTTAACAGCACATTCAAGCCTGATTCGCCCGAGTGATCTTCTGAAAAAAGTAGTGCTGGCGTTGATCTTTTCGATCGCAGTTATCTCACTTGCTCCACATACGATTTCACCTGTGACGCGCATACTACAAGTGCTCTCCGAACTCGGGCTGATGGCTGATTCCAATTCCACGTGGTCAAATTCATCTAATATTGCACGGCTGATGCTCTGGCGAGACGGCCTTGAATCATTCCGAAACCATTGGTTTATCGGCAGTGGTTTTGAGGGTGCTAAAGATGTGATTAAACAAACAGCAGTAAATAATCAGTTGTCTGCTATAGGTTTACTTGGTCACTTTCACAATGACTATATCCATACAGCCGTCGAATTCGGTATTTTTGGCCTACTCAGCTTGCTTTGTTATAGCTTGGGTATGTCCTGGTGCGCTTGGCTCCTCTATCGAGCTGGGCATTCAACACAAGCATCAGGCATGTTGGCCTTGATTGTCATGCATGTAAGCACTGGGCTGAGCAATGTGAATTTCGCGCATAACTATTACCCGACCGTTTTATCGTTCACCGTGAGCCTTTTGCTGTTGTCACCCCATCTGAGTCATGTGGATTCAAGTCCAAACCAGGGCGTCGATCGCCAAATCTGACCATTCAAAAGACACTTCACCTGAAAAATCAAACCAGCTCGCAGCGATGTCTTCAGGCAGCAAACCATCTTGAGTCCATCCACTGATGGTCAAGGTAGAGCCAAACGGCGCGCTGTCCGGTCCAAGTAAATTGGTCAAATCAACCACCACATTGCCCGCTTCCTCATCGACAAAGATGCCCTTCATCACGGCATCCTTGTTCAATCCGGCGAAAAGCAAGTGGTCCGTCCCGGGTGAGAAATCCACGATCTCAACCTGGATTGGTGCAGAAGAGTTCTCGATAGGTGCAATCACAAAAACATCCGAACCAGCGTCCCCCTTAAGCTGAGACTGTCCATTGCCAGCAACGAGGACATCATTGCCACTGCCCCCCTCCAGCACGGCGCTCACATGGCTATGGAACAGGTAATCCCCTGCAACCAACGTGTCGTCCCCCGCATACCCACGCAAAATGTCTGCGCCACCCGCGGCATTGGAACCCGCCACCAGGTAATCATTGCCAGCGCCCCCCTGGAGTAAATCCGAACCAGCACCGCCGTATACGTTCATGGCGTCACCGCCAAAATACATCACATCATCATTGGCACCCAGGTCAACAAACCATCGGCCAAGAGAAGCATTCCACTTGGTCGTCAGATATTCACTCGATTCAGCCGTTCCATAACGAGTGATCTGGGATTGGAAAATGGCAATTCCTCCTGCCTCAGGATCATCCGCATTCTCGAGATAAGCTTTCAGAATAGGCGAGAGTCTGAGTTGGTGCAGTTGATCATCCGTCAGAAAATCTTCAAAGGTATCGACAAAAAACTGCACCTCCGCCGGATTCAAGAAGGACAAACCAGTCATCTGTAATGACGCATCCACCTGCCCGAGGTCTCCACCTCCCAAGCCCAAAAAGATATCACCCACACTCAAGCCTGCAGCTTTGTCCGACAACTCAGACCCCAAAGCAATACGACTATCAACGGCCGCACTCAAAATAAAGTTTGCTGGCTGATCGTGATCAGCTTGCATCAGAAATCCAGCGTCACTTGCAGTGCGAATCTCAGTTCGGCGCACATCATCCTGAAGCGAACTCATCGACAAAGGCGACGAAACATTGCCTGACGCATCCCGAGCAGTCACGGCGTAGTCTGTCAACACCAGATTTGGCGCCACCGTCATTTGAGAAGTTGCCACACGCGGGCGAACAGCAGCCTCACCATCAACGTGAACATGGGCTGTCAACCAATCCAACAGGCCTGACGAATTGAGCATGTAAATTGCATTGGCCTGATCCATTTTCAGCACAGGCGCGTCCAGATCAATGTTGACCTGCCCAGCGTACAGCTCGGAAGATGTGTTGCCCGCACGATCCACAGATCGGTAATAAACATCGTACGCACCGGACTTGCTGACCGTACTCACATTCAGCCAGGGTGCAGCAGTGCGCTCAGCAATGGTGCCGGAGACATCCACCATGCGGTATTGGACCCACTCGGTCAAGGAGTCCTCCGACCGGTCGTAATCCAGCAAGGGCAAAGCACGACCATCGAGCTCCTTGAATCCGGAAACAGATTTCACATCCGGAGCAACGGTGTCCAACACATGATCGATTCGCACAGCCTCTGAGTTGTTGCCCGCACGATCCACCTGATATGCGAAAAAGCTGTACTCGCCATCATCGAGCGGTCTGGCAGGATTGAGGGTGTACAAGAGTTGATCGATGGGCTCGCCCTTCCGAACCCACTGACCCAAAACTGCCACTGTCAACTCATCATGCACATCCACATAACGCTCTTGCAGCGGATTCAAAGTCAAAGAGGACGTGTACTTGTCATAACTGTAGAGCCCTGTGTCTCGCACCAAGGAAATATCTTCATTCAGCAGCCTAACAGGGGCGACATTGTCATAAACAAAATCAAAAAAGCCCGTCTCAGAGAAATTACCAGCCAGATCCATCTGGCGGTAATACAGGCGCATATCCGCACCATTGATGGCTTCGCGACTCGAAATATTGGGAAATTGCAGCCATGCACTGGCGCCTGCCTGCGGCAATACACCCGCTAAATTCGCACGCACCAACTGGAATTGCGGAAATAAAGTCGTCCCTGCTGACTCCTGATTCACAAAGAACGCATCAGACACCTCAACCGCAGAGGCGTAATGCAGCGCATCGGGTTCAAAATAAGACGACTGGAAAATTTCGACAGGATTCCCATTCTCAATCACTCTGAGTTGTGGGCTCTGGTTGTCAAAGTTCAGAGCCAGTCTCCAGACATCTTCAGCGCCACCACGTTCAGGTTTGATGAAAATTGTGTTGATGCCTTGAGACAAACTCAAGGCATCTGCAGTTTCATACCAGGTCTGTGGTATCCAAGCATCTTCGGCACTGACCAAGCGATTGGCGACACCGTATACGTACGCCTGAGGAGCATCTTCATCCGGCAAAGAAAATCGCCAATCCGAAGTGATGTGATCCACACCGGAAACCCCGGTGTCCAGAGCCAAGCGGACAACGCGCTCATCGACCAGCGTGCGATTCAGCGCCACCAGTCCATCCACCACAGTACCGAGCTTGGCCAGATTGATTTGTAAATCACTCTGATCGCCTATCTCCAACAAGATCGACTTGATGTCAGCAGAAGAGGCCAGGTACGCTGCAACATCCAGCTCAACCAAGGGATTGGCATCTACTTCCTCCAATTTGGCCAGCACTTTGACTGCCAACAATTCAAGCAAGTCTGACCTGCCCAAACTGTCCTCATAAAACTGGAAAGCACTCGTCAAAAGATTCGACAGCGCAACCGCCTTGTGTTGTAAATCGGTCCCCGCCTGCACATCGACTGCCGCAGCAGATGCAGCCAACGCGACATAATCGGTTGCAGGCGACATACCAAATAATTGCTCCACCTTCTGATTGGCAGATGCCAGGTCCATCTTCCCGGTATGAACCAATCCACTGACCAGCGTGGTCAGTGGCGTCACATTCACAGATCCGCCGACCATGGCAGCGGGCAACTCTAACTGCCCCTTGAAATCGACACGATCTCCAGATGCCGTCTTGTAATACGTCGTCAAAGTATCCGGATTCACAACACCAATCGCTCTGAGCCGATCCTGCGCCCCTGCCTTTTCTGCATCAGAGAGCATATTGACGGGCTTGACGATCAAATCCCCACTCGATGTACCGGGCAAAACAAATTGCCCAGAGGCATCTGTCAAAGCGACATTTTCATTCAAGCTGAGCAAGCCATCCCGGTTCGTATCCTGGAAGACCAAAGCGTTCACCAAATAACCATTGATCGCTCGCCCCTGGATCAGTGGGGCACCCGAATCCGGCGATGAACTGGTCGCCGCGGACTGCAATTGCGATGGTTCTATATCTGCAGATCCACCAGCAACACCTGCCGAGGGACCATACATCGTCGAACATCCGCCCAAGGCTACACCACTGAGCAAGGCAAGCCAAACGCCACCATCCCCTTCGAAAAAGGGAACAGCGCGTCTTTTACGGGTGTTTCGGACGTTTCGCACAAAAAAACGTCAGTTATCGGACTTCACTGCTTTAGGATCTGCCGCATCTCCCCGGTTGAGCAAACCCTTTTCCAATAGATCTGCAGCCACCTTGTTGCAAGTATTGGCCAAATCCGTGAACCCGCTGATCGGCAGAAAAATTTCAGCCGCTGCCTCCGGCTCGACCGCTTTGGCATCCTTGCCCGCTGCAGGCCGCAGGGTCCCCAGACGAAAACGCACGACACCATTGATGATCTGTGCGGACATGACCGTATCGGCAAAAACATTTTGCATTTATCGCTCCTTGAATGAGTTGGTAGTGATGTCGGTAAAAGGCTTGAACAAATAATTAAAGAAAGTTCTCTTCTCGGTGACGATGCCCACTTGAGCCACCATACCAGGAAGAATCACCAGTTGTTGTCCCGATTTGTCCAGAACTTTTTCAGAACTGCTCAGGCGCACGGTATAAAAACTCTCACCCTTTTCATTGGTCAGCGCATCAGGCGAAACCGAATTGACCGTCGCTTCAAAGGTTCCAAACAATGAATAGTCATACGCAGTGATCTTGGCTTTTGCCTTCATTCCGGGACGTACAAAACCCACATCCGATGGCTTGAGTTTGGCTTCGATGATCATGGGTCCGTCGAGTGGCACGATTTCGACCAGACCGTCCCCGGGTTTAACAACGCCGCCTGCGGTCGTCACAAAAACGCGACCGATAACCCCATCAATAGGTGAAGAAACCTCCGTGCGACGGACCTTATCGCCCAGACTGACCAGCAAGTCTTCCTTGGCCTTGATTTCACTGGAAATCCGGTTGTACTCTGCCAACGCGGCCTCACGCTGCTCACGAACTTGTTGTCTTTTTTCTGCCAGAACCCGCTCAGATCGCAGCAACTCCGTTTGAGGCTCCAGCCCCTCACGGGTCAAACCTTGAATCATGGCGTACTCCTTTTCCGCCAGCTTCACAAACTGCGTAAGTTGTGCAATTTTTTCCTGTCGAATCGAATACTCTGCCAGCTCAGACTGGATGACTTCAGGCACGACCGCTGACAACTCGGCAGCAAACTGCGGAGGCCGCTGATTGATCTCGGCCAGCAAACGCGTAGCGCGCACCTTCAGTGTGCTGTTCTGTTTCCTCGAACTTTCAAGATCACTGCTGTATTGCACCGAATTCAATCTGAACAGCAACTGCCCTGCACGAACCGGATCACCCGACTTGACCAATATTTCTGTCAGGATGCCCCCCTCCAGATTTTGTAAAGTTTTGACATTTTCCGAAGGAATCACACGCCCATCTGCATTGGCAACGACATCCATCTTGCCAAAAGCCATCCACGCCAACAACAAAGCCATCAGAGCGGTGATCACCGCCAAATGCCTGCCATAACGCATAGGATCCTGGTCCATCAACTGCCTACCCTTTGACCAGCGGCTTGTGATTGCAACTTGTGAATGACCTGATCGCGAGGACCATATTCAATCAATTTGCCGTTTTCAATCACCGCAATCTTGGTCGCCAGACGTAAAGGCGCAGGTCTGTGGGTCACAAACACCACCGTTTTTCCCGCCAGGCATTCAGACAACCTGTCAATCACCATCGTCTCAGTGGCCTGATCCAAGCCTGAAGTCGGCTCATCCATGATGATGTGCGACTTGTCCTGGTACAACATGCGGGCAATTGCCAGCAATCGGCGCTGCCCTCCGGACAAGCGCTTGCCACCCTCACCAATATCAGAACTCAAACCATCCGGTAGCTTTTTGAGCACCTCACTGAAGCCACTCTTTTCGCAAGCCCGGATGATGCGCTCACCATCCACCAGGCCCGACTCCAGCGTGATGTTGCGGGCCACGGTATCGCTGAACAAATGCGTCTCCTGCAGCAAAATACCGAAACGGCTCAAAAAGCTGACTCGATCCAGATCACGAACATCGACGCCACCCATGCGAATGTGCCCTGAAGCCACAGGCACCAGCCCTAACAAAGACTTGATCAAAGTGGTCTTGCCGGAACCCGTTCTGCCCAAAATCGCGACCCGATCCCCTGGCTCAATCTGCATCGACAGACCTTCCACTGTAGGTGCAGCGCCACCGTAAGAGATGGTCACGTTCTCGAAAGACAACGCTCCCGAAATCTGCGCCGCATCCACTGTCCCATCCTCATGCCGTGTGGACTCACTCGCCAAAATCTGACTGATCGACTTGTAACTCTGAATCGCCTGGGACAAACGGGTCAGTAAATTGACTACCTGAGAAAAAGGCGCAATCGCGCGTCCTGCCATCAAGGTAGCAGCCACCAACGACCCGGTCAAAGAGGACACCAGAACGCCCACACTGATCAAGGCAATTTGATTGAACTGCGTGATGAAGTTCACCCAATTCGTTGCCCGGTTAGAGACCGATTTTGAATGAATGGTTTGCTCATTTTGAGAAACTGTCGCCGCCTGCCACTTGGCTGCAAAAAAATCATCCTTACCCAAGCAATTGATCGTTTCTTTAGCGCCAAGACACTCGAACATGATCGACTGCTTGCCGTGCACCAGACCTTGCACGCGTTTCGCCGAATCCCGCATGAGCCGATGAGACAACCACCCCAACAATAACAACACAGCAATTGAAAACAGTGGCACCAGCACCAGGTAGCCGGACAACAGAAAAATCATCCACAAAAACAACAAGGCGAACGGGATATCGACAAACGTCGTGATGGTCGCAGACGCCAAAAACTCTTTGAGTGAATCAAACTCCCGCACGATTGAAGCATTGGCACCCGAATTGGCTTGAGCCCCAACACCTTGCCGCAAGATGATTTCCCGAAACAATTTTTCGGAAATGACCATGTCAATTTTCTTGCCCGCAACATCCAGCAATTCGGATCGGACCTGCCTGACGAAATAATCCAGCAGCAGCAAAATCGCCACCCCGCCCAGCAAAGCGGTCAACGAATCAATGGCGCCGTTGGGCAGGATGCGGTCGTACACCACCATTGAAAACAGCGAAACGCTGAACGCAAAAGTATTGGCCAGCAAAGACGCCAAGGCCGCATACTGGTACATCTTCCGCTGGGCCTTGATTTCATCCCAAAACCACGCCCCGGATTTTTCTGCAGCCATCATGAAGTGGGCTTCAAAGAACCTGGAATCTCTGCCGGCGTGCGCAAGAACTGCGTCATCAACTGATTCGTGATGTGCAGATAGCGGTAATAGGACAAGGATGCATCAAACCAGTTATCAATCAACTGCTTCACGTTTTCATACAAATCGTCTTCTGCTCGTTGCAAATCCTGCAAAGAGCCGCGACTGACCTCAAACAATTTGGCCGTCGCGGTGAACGAAGCCACGCTGGCATCCACACCGGCTTTTCTGAGCTCCAAAGCAGAATACAGATTATTGGACTCGCTCACAGCCCGCAGCAAGGCAGTTTTCAGACCCTTCTGCTTGGACTCCAACTCAGAACGAGCCTGCCCAAGACGCGCACTGGCCTGCGCCATGCGTGCAGTTTCAGCACCACCTGAATAAAAGTTGTGCGTCAACGTTATCAGCGTCGAGTAGTCTGCGCTGCGCGAGCCTGAAGTGTTAAACGCACGATCCGTTCTGGACAGCTCCATTTGAACCACCGGCATTTGACTCGCCTTCACCGCAGCGACATCCAGTGTTGACGCATCCAGAAAAGCCTGTGCCTCGATCATGAGAGGATGCTCAATGAGCTGCTGCTCCATCTCTTCTGGCGTCATGTCAATGCGCTCACCCACTGCAGGCATGATCAAGCCTTCAGGCAATTTGAATTCCTGCAGAACCGCGTTGGCGTTGGTCAACTGAATTCCGATCTGCTGCAAGTTCACCCGACTGTCATTGACCTTCATGTCGGATCGCGCAATATCGTAGATCGTTCCCGACCCCATCTCAAAGCGTCGCACGATCTTGCGGGCAGTCTCTTTGCGCTGCTCTTCAAAATTATTGACCCATAATTTCTGAATTTCGTAGCGCTGCTTATTCAAGGCCGCTTCAAGGAGAGAATAAATCAACTCAGACCGCTGAATGTAGGACCTCGCAGTCTGTGCATCCACCTTTTTTTGTGCAGATCGCCAGCTGCTCAGCTTGGCATCTCCATCAAAAAGCAATTGCTTCAGCGCAATTTGCGCTGAACCTGACGTATAGGAAGTCGAGCGTGAGCCTGTGGTCGGATTGGCTCCATATGAACGCAATCCGTAATCCAGTCCTCCGGAAATCTGTGGACGCAGTGAGGATCTGGATTCATCTGCGCTCGCCTGCGCATAGTCAATACCCGTCAACGCTGCAGACCATTCTGGATGCAAAACCACTGCATCTGCTACAGGTCTGCGAACAGCCTCCCCCAAGCCGACTGCCAAGGGTGTCACTTTTGCCGATTGCTTGATCAAGCCCGCAATTTTCAGCACCGGAGCTACGGCTGAATGATCCTGCCGCAGCCTGTCCATCAGCTGCTGGGCAGTCTCCGTGCTGCGCAAGAGAGGCTCAGCTTGTGGCACTTGTGCAGAAACAGTCAGCACAGGCCACAAACCAACCAAACCCCGTAACAAAAACGTTTTGCCGCACCTTGCAAGAGCAGCAAACAAACCCCTGATCACCCGGGAATCATCATGCGGCATGAGCTTGATGAAGGTTGATCAGGTCCTGAATGCTCAGCATATAGCCGTCCATCTCGACCATTTCAGTGCGCACCGTGCCACCACCCATTTCCTGGTAGTTGCCGTTTTCACCGCTGCCGCTGACGATCGGCAGTGGCGGAGAGACCAACTGGCTCAAAGCCACGCCCGAGTTGGACAAACGTGTCTCAACAGAGAGCGCCCCCAAATCGGCGGCATCAAACGTGGACAAAATATCGTCTTGCGCAGCGGCAAAGTCCACCATCCTGGCGGATTTGTTGACCCCAACCACATCCAGGAAGTTGTCAAACACCTCCACTTTGTCCGCCCCCGAGCCACCAAACAAATTGATTTTTCCGGAGTTGCCAAACAAGGAGAAAGTATCGTTGCCGGAGCCACCGTTCATGGTCAAGCTGTCACGCACACCCGCTGCAGTCAATGACCCCGTGACGCCCGTTGCAACCAGTTGATCGTTACCGCTACCGCCATACAAGTAATCCGAGCCTGCCAAATTGGCCGCAGCATAGGCTACGTTATCCAAGGTCACACCGTGTGTCGTGGCCGTTCCATTGGAGGTAATGTCCAGATAAACGCCCATTTTTGCGTTAGCCACAGAGTTGGCGAACCGGACATCCACACTGCCATCCAAATTCGTGCCTCCGCGGATCACATACAAAGGCGTTGTCTCAGTCAATGCAACACCTGCTACAGAAATGCCAGTACCTCCTGTAGCTTTATAGATCACTTTATCGCCCGTTTCGAATTCAAAATCTGCAGCGCTGTTGATGCGGAACGCATCCGTGCTCAAATTAAATCCACTGAATACGCCGTCTTCAGGCGAGTGCTGCTGGGCTGCAATACGGTGCGAGGACCCCCCCACCAGCACATCATTACCGACGCCGCCAATCAGCATGTCAGAACCATTGCCACCAAAGACGACGTCATTGCCGGCCAAGGAATTGATGACGTTATTGCCTCTGTTGCCCACAATCAAATCACTGAGTGCGGAGCCATTCACGTTCACATTGGCCGTACCCAAGACCTCCAAGGCATTGGAGTTTGTGCCAAAGAAACTGCCGTCCAACGTACTGGTCTTGACCGAGCCAGTCATGTTCACAACCAGCTGATTGGTGGTGTTGACCACGCGGTTAGCACCCTCTTCAAAGGCCACACGCAAACCACCCGACACAAACACCGTGGTGTCCATGTTCACAGTCGCACGCGTCACACCGCTCAGCGCCCCCTCCTTGGTCTCGGCCACAAAAATCACATCACCTCGGTTGGCGTACTGAACAGCCTGCTCTACTGAGTCATAGCTGCTGGAGCCAGCCACCCGAACAGTGACTTCTTTGCCTGCGTTATCAAACAAGCGAATGTTCTCCACATCCACCAGCTTGAAGCCTCCGTTGGTCACCGAAGAGCTGCCAGTGAACCACTGCGGTCCCACCCCGGCTGCAGGTTGCGCCACGATTTCAAGAGCATGCGAACCCACCAGAACGTTGCCTGTGGTGATCGGTGCCACGGTGGTCGAATTCAACCAGGAGCCAATATGCTTCAAGGCCATGTCCACATCGGCCACCTTCAGGTTCACCGTGTCGTTGGTTGAGCGGCCATAGAGCGTGGTGTAAGCCATGCTGCGTGCCGTGGTGTCGTAGGTTTCCGTGATGGGTGGCAAGAAATTACCCGAATTCACCGTACCGTTGCTGAAAGACAATTCCTCAGCCTGGAAGTACACCTTGGTACCGTCTCCACGGTTGGTGGCCACCATGACCCGATCCAACACGCCAGAATCCCAGGCAAACGCATCCGAAGTCGTTGGCAAAGTGGGGTACTTTTCTGCCAGGAACTCTTTGGCCTTGGCGACCTCGATGCTGCTGAAGCTCCACTGGTCAGACACATAAGTACCGTCCGCCAGCACACTGAAGGAACCACCCATACCCAGCTGGTCAACTCCGGCACCACCCGACACAAACAGTTGCTGACCGTAGTTGCGAATGGACAAAAAGTCATTGCCACCACCCAAGCCAATGTCTTGGTCGCCACCCATCGTGACCACGTAGTCGTTGCCTTCACCCATCAAATAAGGCGAGGTCGTGGCATCCTCGAACAACAGCGCCGCATCGGCATTGGCTGTCATCGACACCGCCGTCGGATTGGCCGTGATCGATTTACCCTCTTCAGTGACCTGCCCCCAACTGGTGTTGTTCATCGACAAGTTAACGGACTGGTCTGCGCCCCAGTAATTGCCATCACTTGTGACGCGAACCTGCATCACCAAATTTTGTGCAGCACTGCTTGCCCCTTCATAAATGCTGTAGGTAGCGTAATTTTTGTATGTATTCGCCGTTGCCCCAGCTTCGGTATTTTTGACCAGGGTATAGCCCTCTGCGTCAACGAATTTGATGGAATCAAAACTGTCAGCGTTGGTGATGTCAATGTACTGAACACTACCGTACTTCTGAGCCAGTTTGGATACGCCGATCTCGATTTGGTCAAACTGGTTATCGCGAGAGCCCCACGAAGATTCACCCAAATTGATTTCAATGCGCTGGTTCACATCTGAGCTCACACCCTCGACAAAGACCTTGTCCTGCCCAGCCCCAGCTGTCAAATTCAGCTCGACCGATGTGGAACCCACTGTCTGCACCAGCACGTCGTTGTAACCTGTCATCGAATACGAACGCGCACCTACGTAGGCAGACTCGGCGTAGTCCACCAAGCGGTCAAACCCCAACGCCCGCTTGTCCACAATCCCGTTCACATACAAGATGCCGGTTCTGGCCACCGAAGAAGGCTGGTCATCGTAAAGGTCTCCGTAATCGATGGAGAAACCCGCATGGCCTTGGGCAGCTGCCAGATCATTCGCCCAGTAATCCTGACCTGCCGTAAACTCCTGAACGTTCTGCTGCGCACTGAAAGACAAGGTTGTCTGATCGGTGATCTTGCCGTCCACACGGATGGCCATGCGCGAAAACTGCCCGGCATCGTCTGCAAAAGTGACGTAGCCACCATTGACCGCACCGGAGTTGTAAACCCCATCGACCACACCTGAAGTCGAGACAATGTGCTCCAGGTAAGCACCCGATGTGGTTGCATCTGTCGTTGTGACAGGGTTGACCGGCGTAGCGCTTGTGGTGGACAAGCGCACAGTGCCTCCCGTCACTGCCGTGACTGTATAACGCGCACCATCGGTCAAGCCGGTCACACCATCCGTCACGCCTGCGCGGTAAATCACCACATCGCCAACGCTCCACCCGCTGGTGTCAGACACAGAAACGTCACCGCCAGCAGAAGCGTTGGTAATCTGTGCCGTATCTGAAAGCGTGGCTACCAGTTTTTGCGATGCGCCTGTCCCCACCGTCGCAAAACTGATTTTGTAATTCGACGTATCGAAAAACCGGGTGGCCTGCTCCATGTAAGCATTGCCTGTACCACCCACCAAACCACTCAGGTTGGTGCTGGCAATCGTGGCCACATTGGCCAAGGTGCCAGGCGATACCGCAGAACTCAAATGGTATTGGTCATAACCTCCCGAGGCATCGATGCGGTACTCAGCGAATGTCCCCATACCATCGGCAGCCAGGAAAAACCTGTCGGTAAAGGTACTGGTATCAAAGCTCAGTCGAACGTTGTCACTGAAACCATAACCACTGCTGACGTTGAAGGTGTCGATCGTGCCAAAGCCATCACGCATCTGGCCCATGTTGCCGGTACCCGTCAGCGTCACGCCGTTCCAGGACTTGTTCTGGCCCGACATGTTCACAAACAAACCCGTGGTCTGACCTGCAGTCTCTGAACTGGAACCGACGCGCAGCTCATTCCAGCTCACAACATCTTTGGCTGTAATATTCCAGGTGTCCGTGCCTTTGGCGGCATTGATGGACAAATTGCTGCCACCGTTGTAGTTGATGGTGTCGTTACCCGTTGTCAAAACGAACGACTCAAAACCTGCATACACGTCCGTCTGGCCCATGGTCTGGCGCAAGACGGTCACATCGTAATCACTCACCTTCTGGAAATTCGCACCAGCAGGAAATGCATAGCCCGCAGAAAAAGTCAGCGTAGAAGCAGGATTACTTTCATACGCGACCTTGATGTCGTTACCAGAGACAGCTGTCACCACATAACGATTACCACCGGTCAACTGACCTGAACTTTGGCCGTTATCCAAAAACAAAAGCTTGTCGCCGACCACAAAGCCATGACCAGAACTTAGCGTGATGAAATTGGTGCCGCTGGTATTGACCGCGGACACATTGGCAACCGCCATCGCGCCGCCCGTGGCTGTGAAATTACCCGTGCTCAGCGTCACGCCTGTCGTGCTGTTGGGGTTGGCGGAGCCATTGTTCACCAGCCCCGACTTACCATCAGCCGTGATGCCCAAATCGCTGTATCTGACGTCATCCCACCAGTTGCGAAGCCCGGTGTCGGTTTCCTTGACCGTGATACCCGCAGCGGAGTCCAGATCAACTGACAGGTTGTACTCCACATCCGGAATCAGCGACGTGAAGTTGGTTGAAGGGTTTGCAGGTGTGGGCGAGCCGACAGATCCCGCCAAATTCAAGTACTTGCGCCCGCTGTCAAGGGCACCGGTGTCAATCTTGATATCTGCTTCAAGCGCCCGAACTGCTGAATTGCCACCAAACACGCCCGACTGGCCACTGATGGTGTTGAAAATGAACTTGTCAAATCCGCCAGAGGCCAAGGACCCCACGGTAGTGCCGTCGAATGCCGAAGAAACTACGGTCGATGACAGCATCGCATCGTCGTTGACATAAAACTCACCCAGATTTTTGCGATCCGGGTCGGTGACAAACCCCTCATAACCTGGCGACTCGGTGACGGTCTCACGGGCAAACAACGCCCCTGTTCTAGTGCCTTCAGCGGCTGCTGTGCCAGCCGTGGTGATGTACGTGCCGACTACGTTAAACACAACCACGGGTACTGCGGTTGTCCCACCGTTTGGTGTCATCCAGACTTCAGTGCGCGCCGTGTCTCCTGAAGAGAACGAATTCCACTCCAAGCGGAAAGGGTTCGTGCGTTGATCGTAAGCCGTCCAGACAGGTGTATTGTTCGCAGACAATTCAAACTGCGGAAAGAAGAACGACGTAGAGCCGTTGAAAATGTCCGTCGCTCTGAAAACCAGCACATCGTTGCCACCGAGGTTCGATGAGTCGAGGGTATAGGTGCCTGACAAATAAGCTGTGGACGGCGTTCTAGAGAACGGGACGTAGAAGGTGTCGCTTGTGTTCGTACCTGGGTAAGCAAAGCTCAAAGGATTGCCTATAGTGCCCTGAAGCAGTGTGTAGTCAGCCATTGCGTATCCTCATTTTTAAAAATTAACTGTGATCATTGTCACAATTATCATAAACAAAGTCAAACTGTTATTTAATTTTCCAGACTCATTTTTTCGAATTGCGACCAAACGGTTACGCTCGAGTGGCAGCACCACTTTGACAACATCAATCTTCCAAAAAAGAAAAGGGCTTTTCAGCCCTTTAGTACTCATTAACAGGTATCCAACCCTGATTAATTCAATCAAGCCACCCGAGCATTTTCCAGCCACACCCAGTCGACCACCTCGCCATCGGGCTGGTAGCCAGGCACCAACTCCTTGAGCAAAGAGCGGATCAAGGGCACATCGTTGGCATCCAGTGCCAAACCCAAATCAGACAACTTGGCCTCCAAAACATCCCAAGCCAAAAAGTCCTCATGGGCTTTCATGATGCGGGGGTGGCTGGTGGGCAAGGGGTTGTCACCAATCAGCAGCTCCTCGTAGAGCTTTTCGCCGGGACGCAAGCCGGTCACAGTGATCTCGATGTCGCCAGTCGAATTCGCCGCGTCTTTGAGCGCCAAGCCCGACAGCTCCACCATGCGCCGGGCCAAATCGGCAATGCGCACCGGCTCACCCATGTCCAGCACAAACACATCGCCACCACTGGCCATGGCCCCAGCCTGAATCACCAACTGCGCCGCCTCGGGGATGGTCATGAAATAACGGGTGATCCGCTCGTCCGTCAGGGTGATCGGGCCACCCTCCTTGATCTGCCTGCGAAACAGCGGCACCACAGAGCCCGAAGAGCCCAGCACGTTGCCAAAGCGCACCATGCTGAAACGCGTCTTGCCACCGGCTTTGGCCATCACGTCGGCTTGGGCCTGCAAGACCATCTCGGCCAAGCGCTTGCTGGTACCCATCACATTGGTGGGGCGCACAGCCTTGTCGGTGCTGATCAACACAAAGTCACTCACGCCGTGTGTGACTGCTTGCATGGCCGTGGTCAAAGTGCCGAGCACATTGTTCTTCACGCCCTCTGCCGGGTTGTGCTCGACCAACGGCACATGCTTATAAGCTGCCGCATGGTAGACCGTATGCGGCTTCCAGGTGCGCAAAATCTCGGCCATGCGTGAGGCATCGCGCACATTGGCCAGCAAGGGCACCAACCGAATGTCTGGCGCGCCATCTTCGGCCATGGCACTTTGTAGCTCATGTTCAATCGCATAGAGCGCAAACTCTGTCAGCTCTACCAACAGCAAAGCAGCAGGTCCCGACTTGACAATCTGCCTGCAAAGCTCAGAACCAATCGATCCGCCCGCCCCAGTCACCATCACTACCTTGCCCGAGATGTTCTTGGACAACATCAATGGATTTGGGGGGACCGGGTCACGCCCCAGCAAGTCTTCAATGTCAAGTTCTTTCAAGTCAGACACCTGCACTTTGCCTTGAGCCAACTCCAATACCCCGGGCAAAGTGCGCACCTGCACATGGGCAGCACGCACCAACTCCAGGATCTCGTTACGCCTTGCGCGTGAGGCTGAAGGCATCGCCAAAAAGACCTGCGTCACCTGCAGTTTTTTCACCACGTTCACGATCGCTGCAGGATCGTAAATTTTCAAGCCATTGAGCACCTGGCCATGCAAACGGTCATCGTCATCCAGCAAACCCACCACCACCAACTCCGGGCTGGTTTTAAGTGCCGCTGCCAACTGCCGCCCTGCAGAGCCTGCACCATAAATCAGCACTTGCGGTAAACCGCTGCGTCCCACGATGCCTTGGTAAATGCCCCCCAACCAATAACGCACAAAGGCCCGAGACAATGTCACACCCAGCAGCAGCAGCAAAGGCTGCAGCAAGCCCACCGAGCGCGGCACGCCGGGTACGCCCACCCAAGTGAAAGCAAAGCCATAAATCACCGCGTACATGGCTACAGCCTTCAAAACCGTCATCAGCGCAGGCAAGCCCGCATACCGAAAAATCGCCCGGTACAAACCAAACACAATGAACAGCGGCAAGGCGAAAGCCGCCGCACCGGCAAACGCTGTGAAATGTGATGATGTCCAGCTTGTCCAGGCCTCCAGCCGTAAATTGAAAGCCATCCAAACTGTGATGGCGCACATCGCCACATCAGCGCCCAAAGCCAGAGTACG
>JACCDH010197333.1_pt1 | contig 17771 bp, 24 predicted proteins | sample 7442481 | NCBI WGS metagenome assembly JACCDH01 (sample SAMN15323433, study PRJNA562643) | freshwater metagenome | isolation source: river surface water | place: USA:Blue River Watershed | collected 2017-08-15
GCAGATGCCGGATTTTTTAGAATATACGACCAAACGGCCGGTGCAACACGTTTCGTGATTAATTCATCAGGTGTGACAACCATTGCAGGTGATTTAATTGTGGGAACCATTGCAAAGTCAGGCGGAACGGCAACACAATTTTTGAAGGCAGACGGATCAATTGATTCAAGCACATATTTAACATCGGCATCATTATCAGGTTATTTAGCATTAACAGGTGGAACAATGACCGGTCAATTAAATTCCACATATTCCGGCAATCCTTATGCATTTATTCATAGTACAGGCGGGGGGATTACAACACCACAAGGTGCATTTTTTGTAAATAGTTATCCGTCTACGGCAGACAGATATTACACACAATTTGGTGGTAATTGGTCATCGGCAGGAACTTGGGGAATGGGTACACGTGGAAATGGAGATAGTACAATTTATATTGGACGGCAATCGGCAAATGGTGTAATTGATCCAACAGATGGCAATGTTTTTTTAAAAATTGGCCCAAATTTAGTTTTAAATTCAGGGAATTATTCTTCATATGCATTACCATTGACAGGTGGTACATTATCAGGATCAATTACAGCGACATCATTTGTAAAAACAAGTGGTACATCATCACAATTCCTCAAAGCAGATGGATCAGTTGATTCAAATTCTTACGCACTGACATCAGCATTGGGTAATTACTTGCCATTAGCAGGCGGAACAATGACCGGTGTATTGTATGGTAATGGATCAGGTAATTTTTACATTTATAATTATGCCCGAATAGGTTTGCCAAATACAGGTCGTATCATATACAACAATGGCACCGGATCAAATATGTTTTTTGGTGAAATAGCATCTGATGTCTATGGATTCACAGGTAATTTATATTCAGATACACCAACAATTGCATTCAATTTAAGTTCAAAAAGAGTTGGAATTGGTTTTTCATCACCAAATGCTCCATTAGATATTTTATCGGCAACCACAGATTCATCAAATGTTGTTCGATATAGCTATAATGGAACACCAACGGGCTATTATTTAAATATGAGTACCATTGTATCTTCGGGTCTTGTAAAATGGAATTATGATCAAGTAAACAATGGAACAACGTATTCAAATGTAATGACATTTGATCGTGGTAAAATTGGAATAAATAATACATCACCGGCACAATCATTGGATGTTGGTGGTGCAATTAAAGCAAATAGATTAGGATTTTTATTTCCATCTTTTACAGGAAACAAACAATGGGAATTTGCATCTGATCCTAATTTAGGTGATGGAGCATATATTTATGCAAATGGTACAGGATATGCACAATCTTGGTTTCCAAATGGAAATATTGGAATTAATACAACAACAGATGCAGGATATAAATTTGATGTTAATGGTACAGGAAGGTTTAGTGGTAATTTAACGGTTCAAAATGGATATATTCAAGTAAATGGAAGTTCAAACGGATATTTAAATTTAAATGCCACGAGTACAAGTGGAAATGAATCAGGTATATTTTTTCAAGTAGGTGGGGCTAACAAATGGGAAAATTATACAGCCAATAATGATACAGCATTAAATTGGTATAGTTACGGAAGTTCATCAATTGTTTTAAAATTAGCAGCAACAGGAGCCGCAACATTTACAAATAATATTACAATAACAAATGTTGGAAGGCCATATTTTATTGCTAAAACTACAAATTCGGGTGAAGAAGCCGGAATGAAAATTCAACAAAGCACGGTTTCTGATTGGTATTTTGGAACAGCACAAGGAACACCATCATCAGCGGATTTAGCAATTAGAGATGTAAAAAATGGCAGAATTCCACTTTATTTTAGTGCATCAACAGGTGCAGCAGTATTTTATGGCGATGTTGTAACAGGTGGAATTTCAACGGTAAGTGGTGGTATCAATTTTATTTCAACCGTTCGGATGAGATGGGGTGGTAATAATACACCGGCATTGGGTTTCCCATTTGGCGGATCAGACACAGGCAATTCATTATTTATTGAGGCAGCCGATGGTGATTCAGGTGGTATTGCAATCAATAATGATGGTGTCACGGTTTATGGTGCTGCGGATACAGGATTTGTTTTCCGTGCAATTGATGAGGATTCATATCAATCAGGTGTTGGATTGGCTGCGGCAACCACATTTCAGGTAAATCAGGGAACAAGTGGTGGCGGATCAATTAAAGGAGATTTCACGATGACAGGAAGTGCGTATGCAAATGCGTTTTACGAATCATCAGATAGCAGGCTAAAAAAACTAATTGATGGATCAGCACAGGTTTCAGGAATTGAAAATTTAGAGGCCAAATTGTACATTAAAAATGGGAAAACTGAATTGGGATATTTTGCACAGGATGCTGAAAAATTAATGCCATATGCTGTTGAAAAAAATTCAGATGGATTCCTTTCATTATCATATCGCGAAGTTCATACGGCTAAAATTGCACGATTAGAACAAAGGGTTGCGGAATTAGAAAAACAATTAAACCTGAATTGATATGCAATGGACATCAGTCGCATCCAATCAAACGTGTTCGTGGGATAGCTTAATAAATGCCTGCAATAATGGGTTTTTCTTGCAATTATTACCGATGCCACCATCAGGTGTTTCAGCAAGCCGATGCGTGAGAAAGGAATTGATTCAATCGTACATTGAAATCCAATCGGCACCATTATCAGGTGTGCCAAACAATGAATTAGTGGTCAAAAGCCAATTGGTTGCTATTCAATACACATATTATCAATTGACACCATGTGATGGTGGTGCAGGTGCATGGACACGTATTGCCCCAACATTAGGAGTTGGACAAAGGTATATTTTGCCCGGTTTTACTAATCGTTTTTTTTATTACAATGGCATTTCGCAAGGGCCACAAACAAATATTCCATCCGGATACAACGGATCAATTCAAATTGTGAGTGGTTCAACCTATTGCCCATAATCTGTATATTTGCATAATAAACAACCAAATCAACATAAAATGAAAAAGAAGTACGCAGAAATCATTGTTTTGTCACGTGTTTTATCACATTTTGCAGGTGAGCAAAAGACAAAGGCACAAAAGAAATTGGCTAAAATAAACGAAAAATTAAAGCCATATTTGGATAAATATGATGAACAGGTTGAGGAATACAGATTGGATTTTGCATCAACAGATAAAGATGGCAATTTGATTTTAAGAGAAAAGGGCGGATATGCATACACAAAAGATGCATTGAAAAAATTGACTGAAAAATCAAAGGAATTAAATTTTACTGAGGTTGATTTTGAATTAATTCAGGTAATTAATCCGGAGGGATTAGAAGAATTTGGATTCCTGAAAGATTGGATCGTGGGTGTTGAGTTTACAAACATTGAAGAAGAAATAGAATTATAATATGAAAACAATCGAACCAATTTCCATTTGGGACAATGGAACAACACAACAGGCCAAAATCCTAAATTCATATGCAACAAATGTGGCATTGGGGAAATCGGCAACATTTTGGTATTCGTTAAATGCTGAAAATGCTGATGGATCAATGGGGATTCAATTGGCAGGTGGTAATTTGACAATGACAGGTGATGCATATGCACAATGGACTGAGGATTCATATGCGTGGGATTGGATTGCACAGCAATTAAATTTGACCATCACAGGTGATTATGTCAAATCATCTATTGCAACACCGGAACCCTTATTGACGGAAATTGAATCACCTGCGGTTTAATGGCATTAGTAAACGGCACCAATGTTGTTTTGTATGAAGGCGATGTGGCATTAGGACATTCCAAATCAGCCACGATGTCTTTGCAAATGGATATGGCCGAATTTACCAATAAAGATTCGCAAGGTTGGAAAGAGGTGTTGGCCGGTAAACGATCGGCATCATTCACGGCTGATGGTTTGATTGATTATTCTGATTCAGTTAATTACAATCAATTTGTTGAAAGAATAATTACACGTGCACAGGTTCAATGGGTGTTCCAAACGGCCGGGATGTTTTATTATGGTTTAGGGTACATCCAAAACGTTGAGCAGGTTTCACAGATGGAAAACGTTTCAACGTATTCGGTTGATTTTAAGATTTCGGGCCGTATTTATACCGATGCACGATTGATATGGAATCAGGTGTTTACCAATTGGGAAAACTTAAATATTCAATGGCAAAATGTATAATTGATTTTGAATATATTTGCATAAAATAAGAGCATAAAAATTAAACAAAAATATGGCAACATCGGGAGTATTTAACGGCACGAACCTATTGATCAAAGTTGAAGGGACGGCCATTGCACACACAACATCATGCACATTGTCAATTTCACAAGACATTGCAGATGCAACAACAAAGGATTCAGGCGGTTGGTCTGAGGGAATCAGCGGTTTGCGTTCAGGTGAAATTTCATTTGATGGTTTAGTAAACTACGCATCGGCTGCAAATGCTGAAGAATTAGTTGATTTCGTTTTGAATCGTACAATCATCACGTGTGTATTCGGAACGGCTGCATCAGGTGACACGGTTTACACGGCTGAGGGTTACATCGCATCAATTGAGCAATCAGCGGAAATGGAAGCGGCGGTTACATTCTCAGGTTCAATCACATTGACAGGGGCAATCGTTAAGTCAACAAACGCATAATTTGTTGATTGCTAAAATATAATCCCGGCATCAGCAAAATGGTGCCGGGTTTTAAAGTTTAAACACCTAATCAAACACAATGGAAAATCGCAAACGTGGTTATTGTCAATTAAACATTGGCGGTAAGGATCGCACACTACATTTCAGCATGAATTTTTGGGTTGCATTTGAGGATGCAAGCGGACACAAAATTTCAGAAATTGACAAGGTATTTTCATCAGGTATTTCATTGAACACAATGCGTGCATTAGTATATGCAGGGATTTTGGCATATGATCAAGAAAACGGAAATGCTATTGATTACAATGTTTTTCAGGTAGGATCGTGGATGGAGGATATGACACCGGATTCATTGACATTGTTGGTGAACACCTTAATGGAATCAAGAATTTTGGGCAATGACCTGAATGCCGGTGTACGTAGAAACGTTGAAAAATCGACAAAAAACCCAAAGCAGATCAACCCCTAACGTGGGATCGAATGCTTGATTTTTATATCGGTCAGGCAGGTATTCCACCGGATCAGTTTTGGCGTAATACTTGGAAAGAAAATGCGTTGTTGGGGGAGAGTTGGAGTGTAAATGTAAACTTGAATTGGGAAATGACACGATTTATTTCCACCATGATTGTAAATTCGAATGCCACCAAAAAATCACAAATAATTTCACCTGATAAATTATTCCCGTTGCCACAGGATGTGTATTTGGAGAAAGGCAAACCGAAATCAACACCGGAACAATTCGAGGCATTTTTAAAACAAATTGAAAAAAGTCAATCTAAATTATAGGTTGGCTTTTTTTTTAACTTTACATTATGGCAGAGGAACTAAAAGTACGAATAACCGGTGATTCCACCGATTTGAATTCAGCATTATCAGATGCACAGAAATCATTAGTCGCATTTTCTAAACAAGCGGCTGATATTGGAAAAACAATGTCAACATTTGTGACGGCCCCATTGTTGGCAGCCGGTACGGCATCAGTAAAGATGGCATCTGATTTTAATGAATCAATGAATAAAGTTGATGTTGCTTTCAAATCATCATCACAATTGGTGAAAGATTTTGCAAAAACATCATTGACATCATTTGGTATTGCTGAGGGTACGGCATTGGATATGGCATCATTATTTGGTGACATGGCAACATCAATGGGATTAGGTGTTGGTGAGGCTGCAAAATTATCCACATCATTAGTTGGCTTAGCCGGTGATTTATCCTCTTTTAAAAACATAAATATAAAGGAAGCCACAACGGCATTGAACGGAATTTTTACAGGCGAAACCGAATCATTGAAGCGGTTAGGCATTGTGATGACCGAAGCCAATGTAAAAGCATATGCATTGTCACAAGGGATGACAAAGCAATATGATACAATGACACAGGCTGAAAAAGTGTTGTTGCGTTATAATTATGTGATGTCAGCCACCAAAAATGCACAAGGTGATTTTGCAAGAACTAATGATGGAGCCGCAAACCAAATGCGTATGTTTGGCGAAGGCATGAAACAATTAAGTGCTCAAATGGGACAGATAATGTTGCCTGCGGTCACATCAATTGTGAGTTCATTAAATGAAATGATTGCAGGGTTTTCAAATTCAAGTGAAGGCACAAAAACATTTATTGTCGCATTGGCAGGAATTGCAACAGCAACAGGCCCATTGTTGTTTTTAGTAGGTACAATTGTTCCAAAAGTCATTGAAGGTTTTAATTTAATGACAGCCGCAGCGGTTAAATTCAATTTGACCTTAAAAACAGCTAGTGGAATAGCAGGATTAGCAACATTGCTAGGTGTGGCAGCAAAATCAGCATATGATTATGCAAAAGCATTAAAACCTGATAATAAGCTAACAGAACAAGAGCAAAAAGATGCAAATGCTATTCGTGAAAAAAATAAGCAGATTTATGCATCCATAGAATTACTTAAAAAGCAAAAATCAGCAGCACAGGCACCTGTTACAGGTATGAATGCCGCACAGGGGGTGTCGGTTGGGGCAATTGATGCACAGATTGCACAACAAGTAAAACAATTACAACAAAACAGGGCATTATTATCAAAACTAGATAAAGAATCGAAAGCAACAGGGGGTGATAATGGTGCAAATTTAGGATTAGGTGCTATTGGTGAAGGTGGCGGTAAGGCTAAAAAATTAAGTGATGATGTATTAGGCATCAGAAATTCAATGATCTCATTGAATAAAGAGGTGGACAAATCTAAAATTGAATTAATGGATTTGTTCAAATTCTTTAATGCAATGAAATTGGGTGGGATACAAGATGCCATAAAAAATGTAAGTTTTCAGGGGTTTGAAGGTTTAGAAGGCAAAGTCAAATCACCTTTGGCGGTAATGGATGCCGCAATAACAACATCAGTTCAAACACAAAAGGCACAATTAGATATATTAGCTGAAAAATACAATAGTATTATGGCAGTTGGTCAAATGGTGGCCGATCAAACAGGGCAGGCATTTACAGCATTAGGTGATTCAATTATCCAATCAATGGGATTGGCATCGACCGGATTTGAAGGTTTTGCACAGGTAATGTTGCAAACATTGGTAAAATTAGGATCAATGATTATTCAGCAAATAATCATGAATCAGGCATCAGCAATGTCAAGTGCGATTGCAGGTGCAACACAATCGGGAGCAGCAACCGGGCCGGCAGCCATATTTACAACACCGGCATTTATTGCAACGGCAATTGGTGGTGTATTATCAGCATTTGCAGCGATTCCAAAATTTGCGGCCGGTGGTATCGTATCCGGTCCAACAATGGGTTTAATGGGTGAATATCCGGGTGCAAAATCAAATCCTGAGGTAATTGCACCATTGAGTAAATTGCAAGGAATGTTAGATCAAGGCAATGGCGGAGGCGGTGGCCCGATGACAGGCGAATTTGTGTTGAGAGGTCAGGATTTGGTTGTGGCATTACAAAGAGCAGAAAAGCAAAGAAATAGAATAGGATAAATATGGCATACGGTGTGAAATATCGTTTGGAATTTGCTGATATAAAAGGCAACAAACGAAAAGTTGAGATTTTCAAAAACGGATATTTAGGTGCCGTTTTGCCAATGGTTGGTTCAGGTGAGCCGGTTGAAATCGAATGGAAGGCCGAAGAAGATTTATATGAGCCATTGATTGGATCGTTGTGCACGTTGAATTTATTGGTGACAGATGATGTGACCTATGATGATTTTTATTTGTACGATGAACGTGAATACAAAGTGGTGATTTATTACGAATCATCGGCCGGCAATTGGGCCACATATTGGTCAGGTTGGGTTGTAAACGATCTTTATTCACAAGCATTGGTTTCCACACCATATTCATTGTCAATCACAGCCACAGACAATTTGGGGCAATTGGATGGATTTGATACGTGGATGCCTGCGGTTGGCACAGATAATGCCACATTATGGCAATTTATGTGGAATGCATTGGCCAATTTATCTTTGGATTACGACATTTACATCAGCAATGATTTAAGAATCGCAACCGATTCAGCATGGAAAAACGTGTTTGATCAGGTGACAATCAAAAAGGTTGGATTTTATCACGATTATTATATCATCAACGATGCAAAAATGACATTGCGTTCAATCCTTATGGGATTCAATTGCCGTTTATTTCAATCGTTTGGCCGTTGGTATATTGTGAACAATTCATCGTATGGTGATCAACGAATCATTGCAGGCATTCAGGCAGGCACATATGTTGGTTCGGGGATATTAACAGCCAAACAAGGGTTTTTGAATGGCGGATCAGAGGACATCAAATATTGGATTTATAATGCATCAGGAGTGGCCCAAACATCGGTGACCACAAATATGTTGAAAGTGGTGCCGACAAATATGCAACCAATTGGCCAAAACCTATTCAGAACACCACGCAGACCGGTCAAAAAATATCAGGAAATTGTAGATATTTCACAACAACAGGTTGATTTGAATCTGAATGCATCGTTTGAATTTGGGTATGAAAATTGGGATACCACATTCGGGGCAGTTGGAACATTTGAATCAAACGCATTTGCAGGCCGTAAGGCGATCAAATTCACAGGCACAAGTGCATTGGGAGTATATCAGACAAAATTGTTCACCACAGGGGCAGGGAATGCCGTGAAAGGCAATCAATATCAGGTTTTGTTTTCGGTTAATATTGACAAAGGGGGAAGCGATAACAGATTGCCGTGGTATTTGCGAATTGAATATGCACCGGGAGTTTACCAATATTGGAGTGAAACAAACAAAACGTGGGGAACATCACCGGGATCAATTGCGTGGAATACAACACAAGTTGTTGGAGCAGGCACATTTGAATCGTTTAAATTTACGGCAAAAGAGGCACCGGAACCCGGTCAAATTGAATTGGGATTTGCATTGCCATACATTGATGCAACAGGATCGTACAATGGTGTGTATTTGGACAATTGTGCCGTGCGTAATATTGACAAAGAACAAAACGTGTACAAAGAGGCATGGTTCATCAGGGAGCAATCAGGTACATTTGTCACATCCGATGTAATGGAGCACAAAGATGTGGTTCAGGCCGATGTTGATTCCGTTGTATTTTCGGGTGCATTTACGGACAACAACGCATTTAAACGTGCACAGGATGTCAATGGTTTGTTTTTGGAACAGATAGTCACACAGCAAAGATTAAACGATTTTAGGCAATATTCCATGCAATATGAAGGCGATTTGTACAACATGGATGATTTTGGTGTAATGTCAATGGCCCACAAATTATGGATCAAATTTGACACACTAACCGAAACAGATTCGGCAATTGTTGATTCAATCCGTGTTCAATTAAAATCAAATATATACACCTGTCAATTCCATATCCCAAATAATTATACGGATGTGGCAAGCAATTACAGGGTATCATATCAGGAATAATTTGTTTTTCATAGGTTTGGTAGTGCACATCCGTGCATTTTATAAGTGCATCGGATGTTGATTAGGGTGAATGCAAAATGGTCGTGGAATATTCTACGGCCATTTTTGTTTTATTTGTCGGTTTTGCTAATTAGTTAATTGACTAATTTTGAAAAAAAACTATTCATGGGACTAAAACACGATCAAATCAGAGATCATTTTTATTCATCGCCATTAAACCTAAAAACCTTTTCAGAAACCTATTACCAAACATACGGATACCAAACCGCTGAATTGTTGCGTAAAACAATGAGAAAGCACAATATTTTGATCCGTGAACGTAATGAGGCACAATTGAAAAATTTACCAAAGGCACAGATTGAATCCACGACATTTTTTGAATTAGAGAATTTCGGTATTGAACCATCCATTGGGAAGGAATACACATCAGACCGATTGCCGGATCATTTAAAGGTCATTGGTATATTGTCAGACATACACGTTCCGTTCCATTCAGTTGAGGCCGTTGTGTGTGCCATTAAGGAATTAAAAGAAAGAAACATTGATTGCCTGTATCTGAACGGAGACACATTTGACCAATATTCGATCAGCAGACACGAACGCGATCCCGATCTTAGGGACTATCCAAAGGAAGTAGAAATGTGCCGTAATTTCCTGCAAACCTTGCGTGGCATATTCCCAACGATTCCAATTTATTTCAAGGCAGGCAACCATGAAAACAGGCATCAAAGGTATATTAATCAACAAGCGGAGGAATTTGCCCAATTGCACGAATTACAATTTGAGAAATTTTTTAGATTAGATGTACTAGACATTAAATACGTGCCTGATTGGCAAGGTATGTTCATGGGCGATTTATTAGTCATTCACGGCCATGAAGGATTTGGAGTTGGCGGAGTCAATCCGAGCCAATCGCTATTCAATAAAATGTTCTGCAATACATTAATGGGCCACGTGCATCGCCAAACAACCACAACCAAAAAAACAGGTTTTGGGCAATATATTCACACACATTCAACAGGGTGTTTGACTACTATTTCGCCAAAATATATGCCTTTTAATCAGCACACACAAGGGTTTGCAATCGTTACAATTGAGAATGGCAAATCAAAAGTTGAATTGAAGGCGATAAAAGATGGAAAAATTGTGTAATATTGCATCGAAAGATTAAGGTTTTGATTCATACGTTGTTGAGCAAAAAGGGCATTTCTGATGGATTTGCCCTTTTTTATTACCGTTAAATAATTTTTTAATATTTTTTTGTGTCATATTGTTTGAAATTGTTTGAAAGTTCAGAATTATGTGTACCTTTACATCAACAAACAACAACAACACATTTAAACAACACAAAAAATGGAAAATTTAGCAACAACAAAATCAGAAATTTACGCATTTGAATTATTAAAGAACGAAAGAAATTGGTTGAAGGAAGTATTAAGAGACAAAGAAAACGATTCAAATTCTACTGCATCCGAAATCAAAGAATTAACAGATAAAATTATCAGCCTTAGCATAGCAATGAATAAAATTGCATAAAAATAAAACCAACACAGGGCCGGGATCACAACCGGCCAATAAACAACAACAACAATGGAAAACGTATCAACAATCGATTTGTATCAATTCACATCATTATTCCCATTCAAGGAATACAATTGCAAAAACACACAGGAACCATGCATCATTTGCCAAAAGCCGGTGAATTTGTCTGAGAAAACGAAATATGTTCATTACCTAACAAGTGGCCATGTGACAAACGTTTTGGATCACGAAGATTCACAGGGGATGTTCCCAATTGGAAACGATTGTTGCAAGCGATTACCATCAAATTTTGTGTTCACATATTAGCATAGGGCCGGCATAACAACCGGCCTTTTTTAATTGCTTGAAAAAATATTTTATTATTTTGATTAAAATTGTTTGAATTTGTTTGGAATGTTCAAAAAAGGTCGTACATTTACATCACAAACAACAACAATTATGGAAAACATAGCAAAAACATTAGAAAACAAACAAATTTTAGTAATCAATGCCGAAACATTGGTAAATGGTAAAACTAACAAATCAAGAATTTCTAATAAGTCAATTTCATTAGGATTAATTAAAAAAGATTATTTTATCACAAATTTAGATGGTAGTAATTCTACATATTTTGCACAATTTGAAATAATCGTTATTGATGGGAAAGAATTTAAACCTGTATTTTCTAAAAATCAAATTTTTTTATATGCACAAAGCAATAGGGTAAAAAATATTGATATTATAGAATTTAAAGTAATATAAAACAACACCGGGCCACAGCGGATTCTGTGGCAATCTTTTAAACAACAACAATATGTGGAATCTATTAAAAACAATCGACAAAAATGACATTGCAGGTTTAGTTATCGTTTTAACAGCCGTTGCAATATGTGTGAAAATCATGTACATCGTTGGAAACATTTAATCACTACGGCAATGGTTTACAAAATCACATTCAAAGATCACGCAGGATATTACACGGTGACCAAAGCATTCGACAACACGGATGAACTTGGAAAATTTATCCAAAACGAATTGACCAATAATGGTGGCAAAGAAATCGGCATGGAGGAATTTGATTCCATGCAAGATATGTTGGAACAGAAATATAAAAAGAATTTAGAGAAAAGATATGAGGGTAAAAATTAATCAATCAGAATTACAAAGGTTGGTGGCTGAGGATTTAAACAAACAAGGGATTCAGCCACCACGCAAAGACAAATGGGAGCCACACAATGTGCAGATGGCCATTTCAAGAAAATTAAATTATCCCCTAATGTGGGAATCAATCAACCGAATTTCAAAACAATTATACGATGAATCAGGAAAAATCAAGTAATCCATTAGCCGAAATACAGGCAAAATTAAAGTCACCCAAAGGGCAATTCAATTCATTTGGTAAATACCATTACAGATCAGCCGAAGATATTTTGGAGGCAGTCAAAAAGGTTGTGAATCCAATGGGATTTTCAATTACATTGACAGATGATTTAATATTTGCTGATGGCCGTTGGTACATCAAATCGGTTGCAGAATTGACAAATGGTAGAGAAATATTTAGTTCAATTGGATTGGCACGTGAAGAAGAAACCAAAAAGGGAATGGATGGATCGCAGATTACAGGGGCCGCATCTAGTTACGCACGCAAATATGCTTTAAACGGATTATTTGCCATCGATGATACAAAGGATTCAGACGCAACAAATGATCACGGCAAATCGCAGGAATCAAAGCCACAGGCCAAAACAGGAATGCCGGCACCATCTAATTTTGACATTGAGTTTAAAGAATTAATTGCAGATGTTAAAGGGGTGATTGCAATTGGTGAATTAAAGGGAATTTGGGAAAAATTAACCGATGAGGCAAAAACAAACAAGGAAATTCAACAATTATTTAACCACAGAAAAGCAGAATTATCAAACCAATAATAAAATAACCTATGAAAAATGAATTGATGGCCGTTGATGGCCAAATCCTAGATTTAAGCAAAAAAGAGATTGCACAAATGGCTGAATCATTTATGGCCAACGCAGATGCAATAGATACCGTGAAATTGGCGGCACAATTGGCAAAATTCACGTTATTATCAGCCGAAATGGACAAACACCTTAAAGAGCATTTATTTGCTGATTTACGCAAACATAAGGATGGCAAATTATCAGCATTTGGTGTGGACTTTTCAGAAATGGAGGGTGGTGTAAAATACGATTATTCGGAAACACCAATTTGGGTTAAGTTGCAGGAGAATATAGACTCGCTAAAAGAGAAACAAAAAGAGGTGGAGGCATTCTGCAAGGCATTGAAATCAAAGACATCCACATTGGATGAGGAAACAGGCGAATTGATGGATTTTTACCCACCATCAAAGACATCCACAACCACAATCAAAAAAGTAATTAAATAAACAATCTAAATAAAAAACAAATGGCACGTTTAGTAAGCATTAAAATTGACCTTTCAAAAATCGATGAAAACAGAGTTTTTCACAGCATAAAAACAGGGGCTCGATATTTGGACATCACAGGAGTTTTGACAGATACACCTGATCAATATGAAAACAATGGATTCGTAAAACAGAACACGACAAAGGAGGAACGTGAATCAGGTTTAAAATTACCAATTATCGGAAATTTTAAATTGTTGAAAATTTTGGATCAGCCTGCACAATCAGCACCGGCACAGCCGATCCAACGTGAAGTGAATCCAATCGAAACAGATGAATTACCATTTTAGCCATGCGGAAAATCGTTGATAGTTACACCACAAGGCACGGAGAATTGAAGGCAATTTATTCCGTTGCAACGGCAAATTTAAAGCACAGAGATGTCGAAATTGGGGCCGTGTATGAACTTGAATACCGATTGGGAAATCAGGTTTTATTTTTGAAATCCACATTGGATCACGCAACAGATGGGAATCGGACTTTGTTTTTCAAGCATCCCGATCCGGAACGCAGATTGATTGGAATACCTATAATGTCAATAATTAGATACGTAAAGAAATGAGCATTGATGACAAAATAAATTTGGTTTTTTATTGGACTTGTGCCCAAATGTTTTTCACGATATTAGGGGCAATTTTAAACATGGTAAAAGATGGCAAAAACAAATGAGTTAGGATATACGTTCAATCAAGTTTGGTCGCATATCGCAAAGGAATTACAATGTAATTACGCAAAATTGAATTTAATTCACCCAAAATCACATAATCATGGTAAATTTTCAGCAATACGACCAAAGCAACAAGCACATCTATGAGTTGTACAAAATGATTGCAATCAGGATGGCAAAAGAAGGTCGCAGACAAATTGGTTCAAAGTATATATTTGAGCAAATGCGTTTTGAATATTCATTCAGGTCAAACAATGATCCATTCAAGGTGAACAATAATATGGCACCACATTACGCAAGAAAATTTGTATTAGAACACCCACAATATGGAAACCTGTTTAAATTTAAGCCATTGAAAGGTGTGATTATGATTTAATCATTATATTTGTGTCATAATCAGCGGAAAGGGTAGGAGTTTTCCGGTGATTAATTGGGTTTAAGAACCACAAAGCCTGTTTGCACTCCTACGCATTCAGGCTTTATTTTTTTAACACCATAATGGAAAAAGAGGCATTTTATTTTCCGCATTTTTGTAATGCACGACACGATCGCAAAATTAGGCGATTACGCAGGGAACTTGGAGTGGAAGGATATGGCATTTATTTTATGCTATTAGAAACACTAAGAGAGCAACAAGATTTGATGTACCCAATGGATGATTTGGATTTGTTATCAGATGAATTTGGGGTATCAGAGGCAAAGATTAGAACAACGATTTGCAATTACGAATTATTCGAAGTTGATGAGGATCAAAAATTCTTTTCGCCAAAAATGTTGGTGTATTTGGAACCATATTTCCGAATGAAGGAACAACGCAAAATGGCCGGGAAAGCATCGGCAGAAAAACGAATTTCAACGACCGTTCAACGACCGTTCAACAAAGGAAAGGAAAGTAAAGTAAATGAAATAAAAGAAAATGAAATAGTGTTTAGTGACCTATTGTCACCACACGTTCAAACACTTGGATCAGAATTTGAAAATTTCAAATCTTATTGGACTGAGAAAAACGCAAAAGGCAAAGAAAGGTGGCAATCCGAAAAATTCTTTGATATTAGCAGGCGGATTAGCACATGGATGGCAAACAAAAATAAATTCAACAACAATGGAAATTCAACCGGTGAAAAACTTGGCACAAGTGCCGCAAGAATTGAAGCCCTTAGAAATTGGTAAAGGAACAGCCAATTTGATAATTAAGGCACAAAGCACACCAAACATCAGGACACGATCTGAGGATGATTTAAAACAGGTATTGCGAATGGCAATGCTGATGGTTGGATTGCGTGGATCAAATATGCCAACAGATGAGGAAAAATATGTTTTGTTAGCATTTATCAAATCAAATTATGGCAATCAAACACCGGAGGAAATAGCCATTGCATTTGAAATGGCAGTTGCAGGGAAATTGAATACTGATTGCAAATGTTATGAGAATTTTTCGTGTGAATACTTTGGCCGGATAATGAACGCATACATTGAATATGCAAGGCAGGAAACAAAGAATGTAAAAAAGCCGGAACCCGAAATTGTCAAACCAATTCCAACGGATGATGAATTGAAAGCATTGGCCATTGCAAATGTTAATTCATACGTTAAAAGAATAAAATTGGCAGATCAAACAGGGCAAAAATTCGAATGGACAGCCGGTGGATTGGCACACCTGTATGATTATTTAGTACAATACGAAATTTGGAAATGCCCTGAATCAGATCGGGTTGAAATATCAAAACGATTACGGCCCAAATACAATGACTTTGAATTGTGGAAAGCAGGATGCAAAGCGGAGGCATACAAATTGTTTTGCCATCAGTTGGCTGATATGGATATGATATTGGATGAAAATGGACAAATTATTTAACTTATGAATGTATTAGCGTTATTTGATGGAATGAGTTGTGGACAACAGGCATTGCAACGTGCTGGATTTAAAGTAGATAAATATTTTGCATCTGAAATTGATAAATATGCTATTCAGGTAACTATGGCAAATTTCCCAAATACAATTCAATTAGGTTCAGTTGTGAATGTGGATGGATATTCATTGCCAAAAATTGACATCCTAATTGGTGGATCACCTTGCCAATCATTTTCATTTGCAGGTAAACGCAAAGGAATGTCAACAAAAGATGAACAGGAAATTTTGACATTAGAACATTATTTGGAACTAAAATCAGAGGGATTTGAATTTGAGGGGCAATCGTATTTGTTTTGGGAATATATGCGTTTATTAAATGAAACAAAACCAAAATATTTTTTGCTTGAAAATGTAATGATGGGCGAAAAATGGGAAAAGGTTTTGAGCAAGGCAATTGGAGTTAAACCAATAATGATAAATTCAGCATTATTATCAGCACAAAATCGCCAAAGGTTATATTGGACAAATATTGGTTTGGCCCCATCTGGATTATTTGGTGATTTGGAAACCACAATACAGCAGCCAAAAGACAAAGGGATTTTATTGAAAAACATATTAGAACTTGAAGTAGATAAAAAATTCTATATCAATCCAAATAAAAATGTAAGAGTAAAGGAAACATTATTAAATAACGATTTGCTTGGTAGTTGTCTAATTGATTCATATAATCAGGCAATACATTACGACAAATCAATCACATTAAGCACACGTGTTAGTGCATCAAATAGCACACAAATTTACAATCCAATAGTTCATAATTTGATGCCACGTTCATCAACAACAGGGAAAGGCGGTACAGGGCCATTGTCACGTTCTGATGGAAAAACTTATTGTTTAGACACCGGGCAAACAAATGCAATTCAAATAAATGATAAAATCAGGAAATTGACACCAATTGAATGTGAAAGATTACAAACAGTGTCAGATAATTACACAAATCACGTTTCAGATTCACAGCGATACAAAATGCTAGGAAACGGATGGACAGTTGATGTTATAGTGCATATTTTAAACTACATAAATAAATAACCTATGAAAGCAGAGGAAACAGAATTTGGTGCATTAGTGCTAAAAGCACTAGAAAAAAACAATATGAGCCGGCAAGAATTAGCCGATGAGTTAAACAGCACCCATTCATCGGTGTGTAATTGGATAGGTGGCAAAATGGTGCCAAATCTTATCACGGCATTGAGAATTTGTAAAATGTTGGACATTGATGCAAATCAAATAATTAAGTAATTATGGGCAAACTAATAATTAAAAATCAAACTGAAATAAATGATTTGATTGTGATTGATATTATTAAAGAAGTGATTCTAATGGGCAGAATTTCTAATAATAACAAGCAATTTTGTTATTTGACAGGTATTGTAATTAATAAAGAAGAATATCACGTTGTAACGGATTTAAGAAAGTGCAGCGATGTATTTACTTTTTATAAATGCAAAGAGTCTAAAAACGAAAATATAAACCAATAACGGACATATGAAAAAGAGATTGATTTTAAAGGGTTTAATTATTGCGATTGGATCAATTGTATGTGTTGCAATTAATCAGGTCAGAAAATCAAAGAATGATGGCAAAAAACAAGTAATTGCCAAACGTTCGGAATTTAGTCAGGCATTTATGATGGATACATTCGAACCCATTGAGGATTTTGAAATGGTTTACTTTGATGAAAACAGGGGATTGGTTCAAATTAAAAC
>JACCDH010108606.1_pt1 | contig 17770 bp, 13 predicted proteins | sample 7442481 | NCBI WGS metagenome assembly JACCDH01 (sample SAMN15323433, study PRJNA562643) | freshwater metagenome | isolation source: river surface water | place: USA:Blue River Watershed | collected 2017-08-15
ATATAACCTGAAGCTCCAATTAGTGCAAAATTTTTCAAGAAGTATATATATTTGAATCTTTAGCTAAGATAATAAAATTGGATAATAAATTGCAAAAGTAAAATAGTTTCATTTAAAAATTTTAATCTATTGTAGTTTTAGATATTTTAATAATTTATATATTTGAGCCCAAAGTGATTTTAATGAAGATTATACACATTATACCAAATTTAAAAAAAGGAGGAGCTGAACGTTTAATTTTGGATATTTGTAATGAATTTAATCTACGAGCTGGATATGATACAAAATTAATTACATTTAGTGATGAAAATGATTACGAATTTTTGTCAAATAAAATTAATGTAAAATCAGTAAAAGTTAAACTCAATTTATCAATTCTTAAAAAAAATGAAATTGAAATAGAAAATTTACAAAAAGAATTTGATGAATTTAAACCAGACATTATACATACTCACTTATTAGAAGCAGATTTAATTGCACGTTCATGTTATTACCCTAATGCTAAATGGTTTTTTCATTGCCATAGTAACCTTAAACTATTTTCGAAAAACCATAAAGATTTAAAACAGAATATTGTTTTCAAATTTGAAAGATCCTACTTATTTAATCGAATTAAAGAAAATGGTGGGAATAATTTTATCGCTATATCTAAAAATACCTATAACTACTTTAAAGATAAAGTAAAAAATTATCCTTTAACTTTATTACCTAATGCTATCGATTTTAAAAGATTTTATAACGATTCTGTAAAACAAGTCAACACTAAGCTTAATTTAATTAATATTGGAAGTTTAACGAAACTTAAAAACCAAATATTTTTGATTGAAGTAGCTAATTATTTAAATGAAATACATATTGATTTTGAATTGTTTATTTTAGGAGAAGGTGTTTTAAGAAAATCACTAGAAGAAAAAATAAACGAATATAAATTAGGAGATAAAGTTCGTTTAGTTGGAAACGTTGATGATGTAAATATCTATCTACAAAAATCTAGTATTTATTTACATACTTCTACGTCAGAATCTTTTGGATTAACAACCTTAGAGGCTATGGCAGCAGGATTACCGGTTGTAACCTTAGATGCAGGAGGGAATAAAGATTTAATAGTTGAAGGTAAAAATGGCTTTTTATTAAAAAAAGAAGATGTAAAAACTTTTACGGATAAAATTTTAGACATACATCAAAACCCAGAAAAGCATCAACAAATGAGTTCGTTTGCAAAAGATTTTGCGAAACAATACGATATTGTTGAATATGTTGATAAACTAACCCAATTATATATTAACGCACAAAATTAGCATCGCACCATTTTTGTAATGAACATAAGCTAATTACTAAGTTTACAACATTAGGATGAATATTATTACTTTTAAAATTCTTTACAAGAATAGAAAGATTGTTTTTGCCTATTAAATCCTCAATTATAGTGTTATTTTTAATTAAAATATCTAGTAAATATTTTTTATTTAAATTTTCTAATGCCCATTGAGGAACTGCGTTATTTAAACCTACTTTTTTTCTAAAAATAAAATCTTTTGATTTATAATTTGATAATATTTCTTTTAATGGGAATTTTATAATATTATTTTGTGTTTTATCCTTCCATGAATATTTAGCTTGATCGTCCAATATTTCTTTCCAAATAAAAGGATATTCAATATTATTGTTACCACATAAATCTTCCACTTTTGCAGTAGTAATTCGTGATGCATAACCAATCATTTTTAAAATAGTATATTTTGCCCATTCGGCATCAGTAGGATTTAAATTTTCAATATTCATTAAATTATAATACCATAACCATAGTGGTTCAAGAGTTTTATTATATTTTTTTGATTTTGGAAAATATACATTAGATAGTGATCCAATATATGCATTCATAAATTTTAAATATTCATCCTTAATCTGAGCATCTCTTGGGTGGAACAAATTCTTACCTATCAAATTATTTTTTTGTAAAAACCCAGCAATCTGTTCATTCATAACTTGGGAAATATGAGATCTATTTTTAATTCCTTCAAATAGATTTTTATTGTAATTAGTAGAGCCATAACATCCATCTGCTAAAGTACCATCAAGTATTGTGTAACCCGAATAATTATTTTGTTTAAAAAAGTAAGAAAGTGGAATAGTTGAAGTTTCACCAATCGGACTGTCTAAATGATTTGATTGATATTCTATAGCTTCTATAAAATCAGTACTTTCCATTGTACATATATTTAAATCAGCTTTTGTATTTTCAGCAGCCATTTTAGCAAAAGTTTGTTCTGGATCATTTTTGCCAAATTGTATAAAATATGCAGGATACTTTTCATCCTTAAACTTATCAATAATACAATTAATTAATGTACTGTCCACACCACCACTTAGTGGAACCATTATTTTATTATTCGAGATATATTGTAAAATATTTTCAAGTTTTTGTTCTGTATTTTTTATGGATATTTCAGAAAATGAATAGTTAATTTTATAATATTGATTAAATAATAATTTCAATTCTTGTTTAAACAATTCATTGATTTTTGTTTTAAAATAACATGAAACCGGAACAACTTTTATGTTATCAACAACAGTTATAAACTCAGGTGTTTCACCAAATTTTATAACCGAATACATTGCTGTTAAATTTGCTTTTTTATTACTATAAGGTATAAGATATTTTAAACATGTACCAATATATATGCTTTCGTTTTCTTCTATGTAAAATATACGTTTCCTAGTAAATCTAGACGAAGAACAAAATAATTCACTTGTGTTTTTATTAAAAGCAATACAAATTATATTATTTTGTATTTTTTGAATTACATCAATTAAATTATTCCAAATTACAAATTGGCTAAAATCAATAAATTGATTATTATCATTAATTACAGGATTGTTACTAAAATGAATAAAAAAATCTGCATTATCAATTGTAACTCCTCCAATTGGTTCAGAAACAATAAAATTAGAGTTATAATCAGTTTTGTTGAAACAAAAAACAGCCATGATTGTGATTTATAATTATGAATTTTTAAGTTTGCAAATGTAACTTTAATTTGAATATAATTAAAGATATGTTTTTGTTTTTTGTACAAATAATAATTAGCTAATTATATTGAATAAATTGTTTTACATACCAAACTTAAATGGATTAAGATTTTTAGCTGCATTAATGGTCATTATTGGTCATATTGAATTAACTAAAAAATCATTAGGTATTCCAAATTTAATTCAAAGTAAAATATTGTTTTTTTCAAATGGAGGAGGGCACTTGGGTGTAATTTTATTTTTTGTATTAAGTGGGTTTTTAATTACATTATTATTATTGAAGGAAAGAGCTAAACAACATTATATTAACTACAAAAACTTTTTTTTTAGAAGATTATTAAGAATTTGGCCCGTATATTTTATATTTATTACAATAATAATTTTTATATTTCATGGTTATGAAAATATAAAATCAAATATGTTAAATTACAATTTGATAATAACATTATATTATTTAATATTACCAAACTTAGCAATTTCAGGTATAGGAACAATTCAATTTATTTCTCATTTATGGTCCATTGGAGTTGAAGAACAATTTTATTTAATTTGGCCACTTTTATTTAAAAAATGGAAAGATAAATTAATACTGATATTTTTAATAGTTATATTTATTACCATTCCATTTATTCCGCATGGCTGTGATTATTTTAGTGTAAGATTTAATCATCTAAGCAACTATTTTCGAGTAATTCGATTATTTTTTAGTTATTTTTTGATAAATGCAATGGCAATTGGAGCATTAATGGCATATCTATACTTTTATTATTACAATAGAGTTAAATTTTTTTTTAGTTTTAAAATCACCGTAACATTATTTTCAATAGTTATGCTTTTATGGCTGTTAAATTACAGTTTAGGATTTTATAAGGATAGTTTATATATGGTAATGTTTGCATTGGTAATATTAGCATTATCTGTAAATAATCCATGGTTAATTTTCGAAAATAAAATAATAAATTATTTAGGGAAAATTAGTTATGGATTATATGTGTATCATTGGGTTATAATTTATTATACGCACAATATATTTTACGATTCAAATTATTATAACTTAAAACTATACATATTTTCTATATTATTTACAATTATAATCTCAATTTTTTCATTTGAATTAATTGAGAAAAAGATATTAAAATTTAAAAATAGATTTTCGGTAATAAAAACATAACAATTTAATTATAGATTACAATAAATGAAAAAAGTTTTAATATTAGCATATGATTTCCCTCCTTATGTATCCGTAGGAGGTTTAAGACCATATAATTGGTATCAATATTTAAAAGAGTTTAATATTGAACCTATTGTAGTTACTAGGCAGTGGGATAATAAATATGGTAATGAATTAGATTATATTGCACCAGGAAAAAGTAATAAAGAAATTATTGAAGAAACAAATTTTGGCACAATCATCCAATCACCTTATTTCCCAAATTTAGCTAACAAAATTTTATTAAAATATGGCGCTAATAAATTTGTATTTATTCGAAAGTTAATCAGCGCTATATTTGAAATAATACAATATGTGTGGATTGTTGGCCCAAAAAAAGAATTGTATAAATCTGCAAATAATTATCTACAAAAAAACAAAGTGGATTATATTATAGCTACTGGCGATCCATTTGTGTTGTTTTTTTATGCAAAAAAATTAAGTAAAAAATATAATATTCCATGGATTGCGGATTATAGAGATCCTTGGTCTCAAGATATTGCACTTAAAAACAGATATTTATCTAAAAATTGGTTCAAGTTCCAAGAAAAAAGAAATTTAAAATCTGTTTTCAAAATCATTACAGTTTCCGAGTTTTTAAAATCTAAAATTTCTCAGTTAATTCCTAATAAAGAAATTAGTTTGATTACGAATGGATACGACCCTACAATTATCGAAGAAGTAGCTTTATTTCCACAAAACAACACCAAATTAAGTATAGGTTACGCAGGTACCATTTACAATTGGCATCCAATTGAGCTTTTTTTAAAAACAATAAATGAATGTATAGAAGCACAAGAAAATTTAGAATTTACAATCAACTTTTATGGCGTAAACAATAGAGAAAATCTTGAAAAAAGCATACAAAACAATTTCCCTAAGCTAAAAAACCATGTTCAATTTTATAATCGTATGTCAAATAAAGATTTATTGTATAAACTAGCTAACAACAATGTATTGCTTTTATTTAATTATTACTCATTTATGGGTACAAAAATATACGATTATTTAGGTATAAAAAGAAAAATTCTATTTTGTTTTACTAACGACAAAGTTGCTTTAGATTTAAAAAATAAATATTATCATATCGATGAATCGGATAGTCCGAATTTAAATATGCAAGCAGATTTAATTCAAGAAACTAATTCTGGGGTTTTAGTAAGTAACCACGAACAATTAAAAGTCGAATTTATAAATCTTTGTAATGAATTTGCAAAGCATAAAAAAATTGAATGTAATTCGATTAATACTCAAAAATTTTCCAGAAGATTACAAGTGGAAATCTTATCAACCACATTCAAAAAGATTAATTAAATCAATACAATACTACCGAATTAAACTTGACTAACAATTCTGTTTTTCAAATTAATTTTAAATATTTATTAAATAATCTAAAATTAGTTATCTTTACGGTTTTATATTTTGCTTAAATTTAGTTATGACAATAAAAACAGAGTCTGAAAAGAATCAAAAAAAATATTACGATTCTATTGCAAAAGAATATGAGTTTCATTACAATGATGAAAATGCTTTAAAATATCGTCATCAAGTATATGATGATTTTTTGAAAGGTATTAAATTAGAAGGGATTAATGTTTTAGACGCAATGTGTGGTGGTGGACAAAGTGCAAGTTTTTTTCATAAAAAAGGTGCCATTGTAACAGGTGTAGATATTTCTGAAGGACAAACAGAAAATTTTAAAAAAAGATTTCCTAATTGTGAAATATACTGTGATTCGATATTGAATTTTACTATTAACGAAGGAAATTATGATTTCATTATAACAGATTCTGTACATCATTTACATCCTAATGTAAAAGAATGTATGGAGAGATTTTATTGTTTATTAAAGCCAGGAGGATACTTAATGATTTGGGAGCCTTCTGCAGGATCAGTGTTTGATTTAATTAGAAAATTTTGGTACAAAACCGATAAAAAATATTTTCAAGATAATGAAGCATCAATAGATTTAGAGAGATTAACAAAAGATTTTTCTTCTAAATTTTCATTAAAAAAATCTAATTACGGTGGGAATTTTGGATATGTATTATTGTTAATTACGATGGCCTTAAGAAAAAAGAATAAGATTTCTAATAAATCTATTGTGAATTTTATATTATTTCTAGAAAGAATAATAAACAAAATACAAAACAAGTACATATCACTTTGGTTTATGGCATTATATCAAAAAAAATAAATGAATTATACTGTAATCATCCCAGCATATAATGAAGGTGAAGTAATTACCTCAGTTATAAATGAATTAAGAGAAAACGATATTCATAATATTTTAGTTATTAATGATGGTTCATCAGATAATACCGAAGAAGTGCTAAAAAAAGCTAACGTAAATTTTATTACACACAAAACCAATAAAGGCTATGGCGCTAGTTTAAAAACTGGTATTAAAAATGCAAAAACTGATTTTGTAGCAATTTATGATGGTGATGGACAACATTTACCTTCTGAATTAAAAAAATTATTGGAAGTTGCTGAAGAATATGAAATGGTTGTAGGTGCTAGAAATAGCGAATCACATCAGGTTAAAAATAGAAAATTAGGTAAAAAATTAATTAAATTTTTTGTAAATAAAATTACCGAAGCAAATGTTCCCGATTTTAATTCGGGTTTAAGAGTGTATAAAAGGGATATTATCTTAAAATATTTGCATTTAATGCCAAACGGTTTTTCTTTTTCTACTACAAGTACGGTTACATTTTTAAAATTAAAACACGATGTAAAATATGTTCCAATCTTTGTTAAAGAAAGAGAAGGCAGACAGTCGAATGTAAAAATGAAAGATGGTGTTAGAACTTTGATGTTGATTTTAAATTTATCTGTATTGTTTGCACCTTTAAAATTCTTTTTGCCAGTATCGTTTTTTTTAATGGGCTCTAGTTTTGTGTATTTTATTATTTATTCATTGATGGATAGATTTCATATAACTAGTTCCATGACATTATTATTTATTAGTGGTGTACTGATATTTTTTATGGGAATTTTATGTGAGCAAATTTCTGCTGTTAGAAGAGAATTAAACAAATAAAATATGTGCGGAATATTTGGTTTTCATTCATTAAAAAATAATGATTCACAAACGATTCAAATTACTAAAAAATTATTTGAATTATCTGAGTCTAGAGGTAAAGAAGCATCTGGAATTGCCTTAATGCAAAATCAATCCATCACATTAATTAAAAGCCCAGAGCCTGCATCAAAATTAGTTCAATCAACCTTATTTAAAAATAAAATAGAAATTCCAATAAAAAACATTTCTATTCTAAGTTTAATTGGTCATTCTAGATTAGTTACGAACGGTTATGAAAATAACCCTAAAAACAATCAACCGGTTTTTAAAAATGATTTGACTTTAATTCATAATGGAATTATAGTAAACTATCAAGAAATAAGAAATCAATTTAATTTAAATAACATTGAAAGTGAGTTAGATACTGAGGTATTATCCGATTTAATTGCATATTATCAATTAAAAGGCTTACAATTAACCCAAGCTATTTTAAAAGCCTATCAATCCATAAAGGGAATGGCTTCAATTGCTGTTTTTTCACAAAATAAAGAAGAGTTAAATTTAGCAACTAATAATGGATCACTATATTTTTGTTGGAGTACAGATAAACAATCCTTTGTTTTTGCATCAGAACGACATATTTTAAATATTTTGATTGATGATTTAAAATTGCAAGAATTTAAAAAAGAAAATTGCGCTAATCTTTTACCAAATCATTTTTTAAAATTAAATTTAAAAACAAATGAGTTTCAATTAGGCAATTTTAAGGAAGAAGTAAAAGATTTTGATTTACCTACTATTCAAATTACATCGGAAGAATTACAATATACTTTACCACATAAAAAATACATCAACAACAGTTTAAATCACGAAGAAGAAAATGTGCCTGAACAACTTTTGAAAGAAGTTGAACGTCGAACATTAAAAATTAACAATTTAAAAAGATGTACAAAATGTGTTTTACCAGAAACCTTTCCATATATAACATTTGATCATAAAGGGGTTTGTAATTATTGCAACAATCATGTTAGTAAACCAAAATTAGGAATTGAAAAATTTACTGAAATAGTAGCTCCATATAGAAGTATTACTAAACAAAAACACGATTGTTTAATTCCTTTTAGTGGAGGTAGAGATAGTTCGTATGTACTACATTATGTAAAAAAGGAAATGGGATTAAATCCAATTGCATTTTCATATGATTGGGGTATGTTAACCGATTTAGGCAGACGAAATCAAAGTAGAATGTGCGCAGAGTTGGGTGTGGAGCACATTTTGATATCGGCAGATATTCGCAAAAAAAGAAAAAATATTCAACAAAATGTAAGTGCTTGGTTAAAACGCCCTTCGTTAGGAACCATTCCATTATTTATGGCTGGTGATAAGCAATATTTTTATTATAACAATTTAATAAAAAAACAAAACAATATAGATTTATCCATTATGGGAGAAAATCCACTTGAAAAAACTGGATTTAAAGTTTTATTTAGTGGGGCTAAATTAAGTGAAAATGGCTTAATGTCTCGTCATATGAATTTTGGTAATAAATTAAAAATGTTACAATTTTACGGCAAAGAATTTTTACTTAATCCAGCATATTTAAACTCATCTTTAATAGATTCCACCAAAGCATTTTTTTCCTATTACGGTATTCCTCACAATTTCGAAAATATATTTGATTATATAGATTGGGATGAACAAACTGTAAATGATGCCATCATTAACTTATATGATTGGGAAACAGATCCAGAAACTACCACAACTTGGAGAATAGGTGATGGAACTGTAGCGTTTTACAATTACATTTATTTTATGGTAGCTGGATTTACAGAAAATGATACATTTAGAAGTAACCAAATACAAGAAGGAAAAATTACCAGAGAAGATGCTATACAAAAAATTCAGCAAGAAAATAAAATTAGATGGAATGCTATACAGTGGTATTGTAAAACTATTGGCTTAGAATGGAAAACTGCAATTGGTATTATTAATCAAATAAAATCTCATGTACAATAAAAGTAAATTCAACATTGATTTACTTTATAATTTAATAAGCTTTGGTTTTATTGCTTCTGTTGGCTTACTTATTAATCTTATAATTATCCATTTTAAAGGATACGATGAATTAGGAATTTTTAATCAAGTATATGCCATTTATTTATTATTATCCCAATTATCCGTTTTTGGAATTCATTTAGCGGTACAAAAATTTATTCCTGAACAAACACAAGAAAGTATTAAAGAAAGTATTATAGGAAATGCCATTATTAGTATAATCCTTATTAATATTATTCTAACTGGAATATATTATATTTCAAATTATTACACGCCTTTTTTTCCTTTAGGAACAGAAGTACAAGAAAATTTATATTTAGTTTTTCCAGCATTATTTTTCTTTTCTCTCAATAAAGTATTGTTACAATATTTAAATGGTAAAAGAGAAATGAAAATTTATGCAATAATGAATAGTTTAAGGTTTTTATTAATGATTATAATTTTATTTATTCTGTTGTATTATAATTTGAATATATCATTAATATTTTTAATTACAGAATGTATTTTATGTTTATCCCTATTTGTTATTACCTATAAAAATATTCAATTTACGTATCAAAAAGAAATGACCTTAAAATTATTGAGTTTTAGTAAAAATATTTTTATGGGAAATTTATTTTTAGATATAAACTCAAGAGTAGATATAATTGTTTTAGGTATTTTTTTATCCAATGAATTTGTGGGTGTGTATAGTTTTGTAGTTATTTTTTACGAGGGAATGAATCAAATATTAGTTGTGATTAGAAACAATGTAAATCCAATAATTACAAAATTGTACTATCATAAATCTAAAGCTCAATTAATCAGGTTTGTTAAATCCACAAAAAAACGAACGTATAAAAGATATTCTCTTTTAGTTTTAATTTCATTATTATTATTTCCAGTTTTATTAATCGTAATAAATGAACAACAATATTTTTATGAAATGTGTATTTTATATGCATTACTATCAGTTGCTAATTTAATTTCCTCAGGATATAATCCATTTTACAACTATTTTAGTCAAGTTGGTTTACCAAAAACCCAAAGTTATTTATATATAGGATTTTTTACTGTAAATTTGCTCGTCGATTTATTGTTAATACCATATATAGGGCTATATGGAGCTGCAATAGGAATAATAATAAGTAATATATTTGTTATGATTTACATAAATCGTAAAATAAAAATTACAATTAATAATGAAGGATAATTTAAAAAAATACTTACCCGAAATAATATTTACCTTATTATTTCTTATCACATATTTACCACATTTTTTATATTGTTGGGTACCACAATTATTAGATGATTCTTTTGCCTATTTGTTAATTGCAAAAGATTTTTACGATAACCAAATACCTTTAAATGGGCATACAATGGATTTGCCTTATGGATATGGTTTTTTCATTTCTACAGTATTTAAATTAGGCGGTAGTTTAAGAACGGTTTCCTTGATACAAACTTTAGTATTTGGATTATCTTTTTTGTATTTAATAAATACATTAAAAGCAATTGGAAAAAGTGTTGGATTAATTTCAGCAATATTACTTTGGTTATATTGTTCTAATTCACAATCATTATTGTGGAATTCGCTTATATATAACGAGTCATTTTATATATCTTCATTAGTACTAACAACGGTTTTTATCATAAAAATATATTTAAACAAAAATATTAAAGATATTTATTTTATAGCCTTTTCTTTTTTAATAGCAATTTATTTAAGAACTAACGGCATTTACTTATTATTTATTCCGGCTGTTTTACTTGTTTTTTTCTATGTTATTGATAAAGCTAAAATTAAGCATGTGTTCATCGCATATTTAATTGTTTTATTAATTAATTCCACTACAAACTATATTGTAAAAGATTATTTTGCTCCTAGTGAAATAAAAAGACATATCTCCAAATTAAAAGGTGAAGTAGAATTTTATGATAATGCAGAATTAATGAAAGATAGAAAGCTGTATAAATTTAGCGATTATCCTACATCTTATATTTTTGAGCAAACATTTGAACTATTTACACATATTAGGAATACACAATTTGGTAATCATTTTTACTATCGAATGCATAATCAAGCAAAAGATTTTTTTCCAAATAAAGTTTTAGACAAAATAATATATTTACACAGTGTAGTTAAATATACTTATAATGGTAAAGAAACAAATGAGTCATTAAGAGATTTTGTAATAACCAATATAGATTATAATCAACTTAATTTAAATCAAATAATTGAAAATACGGATATGTCGATAAAACCTAGAAATATCTGGGTGTTGTCAAATCATTTAGTGGAACTAGGAATGTTTGTATATAGAAATAGTATTGTACTTATAGTGTTTTATCTATTATTATTTTATAATATATATTTATTCTTTAAAAATAAGTTTAAAGTAAATTCAATATATTTTTTGATTATATTTTTAAGTTTAGTTCATTTATTATCTTTAACATTATTTTCAATTTCAGTAGTTAGTGATAATGCATTACCAAGATATGCTTATGTTTCCGAATTTATAGTTTATGTAGTTTTAATATTGGGATTTAAAAATTTAAATATTATTAAATAAATCAAGGAACTAAATTAGCTAAAATGAATAAATTTTTAAATTCTCAAAATTATATTTTATACATTTTTATTGCATTTTTATTTAATTTGATTTACTTCCATTTTGGATTAAATACTTATGGTTTATCATGGGATAAAATATATAAAATTACTGGAGATAGTATTGATTATGTTAATTCTGCCGAAAACTGGATAAATGGGCAAGGATTTACTTTTCATAAAACTAATGAGGATAAAGATTTTGTATCAAATTTTCAAAATCCTAATCAATATAACATTTCTTTATATTATGCTTTCCGCTCACCAGGATTTGCAATGATTTATGTCCCATTAAGGTTATTTTTATCACAGCATTTTAGTTTGATTGCTTTTTTATTTTTACAAGTAATTTTAACTGCAATTGCCAAATTTCAAATTGCGAAAATAATCGAAATTCTATTTAATTCGAAAAAACTATTTTATTTATCTTTCATACTAATTAATATTACACCATATTATTCATATTACAATAATCTATTATTGACAGATGCTTTAGGGGGGGCATTTTTGATTTTTGCTATTTATTATTTTGTGAAATACTTTAGTGTAAACCACACTAATTTAGATAATCGATTAAAATTAAATTTATTTGTAAGTGGGTTATTTATAACCATAGCTATAATGCTTCGTCCTTTTTTAGCAGTTTTTTTAGTTGGATTTTTTTTATTTATCGTTTGGATGTATCGAAATAATTTTAAACGATTGTTTATAATATTTTTTATTTTTATATCATCATTTGGAATAATTGACGGGATTTGGATAATTAGAAACTACGTACAAACCCATAAATTTATTCCATTAGCAAGTACAATGGAGTTTCATGATCATAAACACTTGGCTTTTCATGAGTTTAAAAAAATAGCAACCAATTTAAATTATTCTAACTATTGGTGGGATGGAACATCTCCTGTTTATTGGTTGAATCATCCTGAAGATTCTCGACATCCAAATGAAGTGTTTGTTAACCATAAAAATCAAGAATTTGTATCTAAATTATCCGAATATAAAATACTTTTTCATCAATCTTTAAATAGTACTTTTACTTTGCAACAAAGAAAAGATTTAGAATTGTTGTTGCAAAACAATTTAATTGAGATGAATCAACAAATAACAAGCAGTTTAGGTTACGGATTAATGATAAATAAATTAAAAGGTATTCCAGGTTTTTTAATTCAACCAAACATTAAGTTTTTTCATAGTTTTTATTATCCAATCAATGTTGTTATAGTTTTTATTCAAAGTTTTGTATTTAAATTAATTGCTTTAACAGGTTTTATAGCGTGTTTATTAATTCTACTAATTAGAAAATTCAAAAATTACGGTTTAATACTTTCTATAATTTTACCAGCTCTTTTTTTAGTTATTTATTTTGGTTTTATTCACCAATCTTTAGAATATAGAGAACTATACACATATTATCCATTATTATTAATAGCACTATTAGGATTTGCTCAATTTTTAAAACGTTTTTATAAATTTTATTGGATAGTATTAAGTTTCACACTAGTTGTGTTATTATATTTCAGTTATCATCAAACAATAGCCGAAATTAAATGGTAATTTTTTTAAAAATAAATTTGATCTATTAATGCTTTTTAATTCCCTAGAATTTATACTATTTCTTCCTACAGTTTTTATACTGTATTGGTTTGTTTTTCAGCGGAATTTAAAATTGCAAAACATTTTAATAGTAGTAGTTAGTTATTTTTTTTACGGCTGGTGGGATTGGAGATTTTTGTTTTTAATTGCATTTAGTACGGCTTTAGATTATGGTATTGCATATCAATTAAAATCGTGCGAAAAACAAAATATCCGCAAACAGTATTTGTGGCTAAGTATTTTAATTAATATTGGTTTTTTAGCTGTTTTTAAATACTATAATTTTTTTGTTGATAGTTTTGTGGATGCTTTTGGATTCTTAGGAATTAATTTACAAAAGTCAACCTTAAACATTATTTTACCTGTAGGAATAAGTTTTTATACTTTTCAAACCCTAAGTTATACCATTGACGTGTACAAACGAAAATTACAACCTACTACAGATTTTATTGCTTTTGCTGCTTTTGTAAGTTTTTTCCCGCAGTTAGTTGCTGGTCCAATTGAACGAGCTTCTAATTTATTACCTCAATTTTATCAAAAACGACATTTTGATTATAGTAAAGCTGTTGATGGGATGCGACAAATTTTATGGGGTTTTTTTAAAAAAATGGTTATAGCTGATAATTGTGGAGATTTAGCAAATCAAATTTTTAATAATTATACTCAATATAATGGGGTAACACTTGTATTTGGTGCAATATTTTTTTCATTTCAAATTTATGGGGATTTTTCGGGATATTCGGATATTGCCATAGGAACATCTAGATTGTTTGGATTTAATTTAAAAAGAAATTTTGCCTTCCCATATTTTTCTAGAGATGTGGCTGAATTTTGGAGACGTTGGCATATTTCTTTGTCCACTTGGTTTAGAGATTATATTTATATTCCTTTAGGAGGAAGTGATGGCGGCATGAGTAAAAAGTTGAAAAATACATTTATAATATTTTTAGTAAGTGGATTTTGGCATGGTGCCAATTGGACATATGTAGCATGGGGTACAATAAATGCAGTATATTTTATTCCCTTACTGTTACTTAATCGAAATAGAAAAAATTTAAATGTGATTGCACAAGATAGCTTTTTTCCTAAAATAGGTGAACTATTATCCATGATAGGCACTTATATTTTAATAACCTATTCGTGGATTTATTTTAGAGCCGATAGTTTAGTAATGGCAATAAATTACACAAAAAGAATTTATAACTTTAATTCTTTAAAAGAATCATTAGTGTTTTTTCACAATAAAATGTATTGGGATTGGGGCTATTATGTTTTCGTTTTAACCTTATTTTTTATTATAATAGAATGGTTTGGTAGAAAAAATGAATATGCTATTGAAAAAATGTTTAAAAATTATCATCAAATATTTAGGTGGTGTTTTTATTCTTTTTTAATATTTTTAATTGGAATGTATATGCAAACTAATGAAACACCATTTATATATTTTCAATTTTAATATGTATACATTCATTAAAAAATCTCTTATATTTTGCATATATTCTATTGGAATGTATATTATATTCTTATTTACCCATGTTTTTATTTTAAAAGAAAATTTCAAGTTTTCTAATTTGGTTACTTTTGATAAAAAACCTCCTTATTTAAAATATAAAATCAATGAATTAAAAAAACAAGATTTTAATAATATTGACATTTTATTTTTAGGATCTTCACATGCTGAAGGAGGATTTGACGCAAGGATTTTTGAAAAATATGGTTTTAAAACTTTTAATTTAGGTTCAAGTGCACAAACACCTGTGCAAACAGAAATATTATTAAAAAGATATTTAGAAAAAACTAATCCAAAATTAATAATTTACGATGTTTTTCCAGGTGCATTTAACACTGAAGGCATTGAAGCTTCAATAGATTTGATTAGAAGTGATGATAACAATTTTGATACTTTTAAATTGTTTTTACAAAATTTCAACATAAAATTATTTAATTTATTCATCTATAAATACATTAACGATAAAATTAATTTAACAAAAAGAGATAAAAAAATATTTGCTAATAATGAATATGTTAAAAATGGATTTGTTGATTATGGAAATGGTAAATTTTATCCAAACTTAGATAAAGTTTATTGCAATAAAATTATTAATCCGAATAGTATAGAATCTTTCAAAAAAAATATAGATTTAATTAATAAAACTAAAATACCATTCATTTTTATAAGATTACCAGAAACTAAACATTATAATAATTTTGTTAACAACACTCAATTTGATTCTATAATACATAAATTTGGAGTTTATTATAACTTGAACAAATTTCTAAATTTAAATGATACAGTTCATTTTATAGACGATAATCATTTAAATAATACGGGTGTTAAAGTTGCTAACGAATATATTATTAATAAAATATTGAAAAACAATTCCGATAAAATTAAATAATCTTACATTTTATCAATTGTATATTAACATTATTCAATTATGTTTTAAAATTATAAACAAAATAATTTATTTTAAATAATGCTATTTAATTCTATTGATTTTGCAATTTATTTACCTATAGTTTTTATACTGTATTGGATTATATCATCTAAAAATTTAAAACTTCAAAATTTATTAATTGTAATAGCAAGCTATGTTTTTTATGGTTGGTGGGATTGGAAATTTTTATCTTTAATTATCTTTAGTACTATAGTAGATTATTGTATTGGAATCGGTTTAATGCATCAGCAGGTAATTATAAAAAGAAAAATTTTACTTGGCATTAGTATTTTTATAAATTTAGGATTTTTAGCTTACTTCAAATATTATAATTTTTTCCTTCAAAATTTTATCGAAGCATTCTCATTTTTTGGTGTAAATTTTAGTGCACATTCCTTAAAAATAATTTTACCTGTAGGTATTAGTTTTTATACTTTTCAAACTTTAAGTTATAGTATTGATGTTTACAATAAAAAATTAGAACCTACAAAAGATTTTATTACATTTTCGGCATTTGTTTGTTTTTTTCCTCAGTTAGTTGCAGGTCCAATTGAACGGGCCACAAATTTATTACCCCAGTTTTATAAAAAAAGAGAATTTGATTACAATAAAGCTGTAGATGGAATGAGGCAAATTTTGTGGGGCTTATTTAAAAAAATTGTAATTGCAGATAATTGTGCTGAATATGCAAATTTAATTTTTAATAATTACACAGATTATTCAGGTAGTACATTAGCTTTAGGAGCTGTATTTTTCACATTTCAAATTTATGGTGATTTTTCTGGATATTCGGATATTGCTATTGGAACTGCGAGATTGTTTGGTTTTAATTTAATGCAAAATTTTAATTTCCCTTATTTTTCTAGAGATATTGCTGAGTTTTGGCGTAAATGGCATATTTCTTTATCTACTTGGTTTAGAGATTATATTTATATTCCTTTAGGTGGTAGCAAAGGGAGTGTTTGGATAAAATTAAGAAATACTTTTATTGTTTTTATTTTAAGTGGTTTTTGGCATGGTGCCAATTGGACTTATGTAGTTTGGGGTATTTTAAATGCAATATACTTTTTACCATTATTACTGGCTAATCGAAACAGAAATAATTTAGACGTAGTGTCTAAAGGAAAATTATTTCCAGATATAAAACAATTATTTCAGATATTAATTACTTTTTGTTTAATTGTATTTGCTTGGATATTTTTTAGAGCAAATAATATAGAACATGCTTTAAATTATATTTCACAAATGCTTTCAACTTCTTTTTTTTCTCTTCCTAAATTTAAAGGATTCGAAAAAGCATTGTTATTATTAATTATTTTAAAAATATTTATACTATTGGAATGGATTGGAAGAGAAAAACAATATGCTATAGAAAACTTTGCTTTAACTTGGAAACGTCCCTTTAGATATGCTTTTTACTATATAATTATAATTACTATATATTTGATGGGTGGAAATGAACAGCAATTTATTTATTTTCAATTTTAATATATTTAAAATATGAAAAAATTTATTCGAAAAATTTGTGTATTTATATCAATCTTACTCTTTCCTATAATTATTGGAGCATTTTTGCCTGCTACTCCAAAAGCAAAATCATCTATGATTTATGCAAATGTATTGAAAGATTCATTACTAAATAGTGTAAATGGACCTCGAATTATTTTTATTGGAGGTTCTAATTTAAGTTTTGGGTTAAATAGCCAAATGATTAAAGATTCTTTGAGTCTCAATCCAATAAACACTGGAATTCATGCAAGTATTGGGTTAAAATATATGATGAAAAATGCTTTAGAATATATTAGAGAAGGTGATAC